>Ga0099822_1005324_pt1 | contig 16787 bp, 22 predicted proteins | sample CowpeawhiteBW_FD_76839 | JGI IMG/M metagenome (GOLD analysis project Ga0099822, IMG submission 76839) | Root nodule microbial communities of legume samples collected from California USA - Cow pea white BW | ecosystem: Host-associated > Plants > Roots > Nodule | place: USA: California | collected...
ATAAATATATATATATATATATATATATATATATATATATATATATATATATATATATATATATATATATATATATATATACTCACAACACAAATTACATAAGAATTTAGTTCACTACATCTAATCTCAATAAAAAGGTCTAGCTCTCCATGGTGGAGAACCTAGGTTTTTCAAAATGAAGAGATAGGAAAGAGATAGAAACCAAAGAGAAGATGCAAGCCCTCTCACAAGGTTCTTGGCAACTGCTCCATGCTATTAGGCCTCCCATTTGTGTCTCCATCTCCAATTTGCAACCCATCATTCATATATATATCTTTCATCTTTTGAGATTCTTATATCTTTGATATATTCTTCAATCTTCTAGGATTTCTCATATCTTTGATATATTTTCAATCTTCTAAAATTTCTGTCAACACTCAATTTCGTCCGGACGAATAAAATTGTTTCTAAAAAATATCCAAAAACAAATGTTAAATAAAGAGGATAAAAATAAATTGTCTTAAAATAAATAATAATAAAAAGTTTCATTAATTTATGTTTTTAAGAGTTGAGTAAAATAATATTTTTGTGTTTTAAAATAAAAAATAAAAAAGATAATTTCGTTTTTTTAATTAATTAATAAAATTCAGAAATTAAAAAATTAAAAATTGAAAATAAAAACGGTTTGTAAGATTAGAAGAAACGATTTTTCATTCCTATCTCAACTTCTACTTCAACTGCTACTCATGACTTCAAAATTTCACATATTTACACATCGTGAAAAGAAAAACCAAGATTGCTCATCATTAGACACAATTTTGTTCTCATCGTGAAAAGACTATCGTAGTGGCTCTGTTCAGTTGCTGACAGTGGCTATGATGACAAATGGTGGTGATTTTGGTGGCCCGAAGAAGATGCGAGTAGAGGAAACGGTGCGGTGATGTTTCGCGCAGCTCTAAGTGGTGTAGTGTCGAGCAGCGCTGGTGCCGACATTGACAAAAATTCGAGAGTGGTCACCGTCACCGTTGGTGGCTTTGCCGCGAGCATGGTTGCGTTTTGAATGGTGGCCGCATATGATTGTGTGGTGGCATAGATGGTTGTTAGTGTCGTTGTGGGCAGTGCCATCATGAGTAGTGCAGCTGACGACCTCGTACGGGATGGGCAACATTGGTGCTTGCGTGGTGGCCGTTAGCGAAAGGAAGAAGATGAACTTTGGGGTGTTAGTCTCAAAAGCTGCATTTCATTATGACCTAGGGTTGGCAGATTCATTTTTCTTAACGCACTTCCATAATTTAATTTGCACACTCCTGTTTTAATTTGGGTTCTAGTTATTTATTTACTTCATGCACTCCCCAATGTAATAACCCCACACCACTTACATTATGTTTTATTTTACCTTATGTACTTGCGTTTTAACTAAGAACACACCCCACTCCTTTAATTTCCTTTTTTAGGCTAGGATGCGTTTACTTTATGCACCACGCGTTTCTCTTTATGCACCCCATTTCCATGTGTGTAGTTTTTCTCATTGCACTCACATACTCACTTATGCAATCCTTTTGTTTTCAAGTTTACCCTTTTTCTAATTAAACTCACATTTCAATCACATAATTTTCTAAAATAATGAAAGTTTTTTTTTGAAATAAAAATTAAAATAATTTTCAAAAATGATAAAAATAAGAATAAATAAAAATTTAAAATTATTTTCTCTTTTTTTTCTTTTAGTGTCTAACCGACCGTTCGCATCGCACGACATTTCCTTTACAAATATATAAAAAATTATATAAATGTTTTGGTGTCTAATCGACCGCTCGCGTTGCATGACACTTCTTTTTTAAAATAAAAAAATTATAGAAATTGTTTTGGTGTCTTATCGACCACTCGCGTCGCACGACACTCCTTTCCAAAATATAATAAATCATATAAATGTTTTGGGTATAATTGACCGCTCACGTCACACGCCACTCCTTTTCAAATATATGAATATAAAAAATGTTTTTCTTTGTGTTAATCCGGCCGCACGCGTTGCATGATATTTATTTTCAAAAAATACCAAAAGACAACTTTCAAAAAATTAATATAATCAAACCGTTTTTATAAAGAACTACGTAGCCCTAATTTCTCATTTTAATGAGAATATGTAGGACTAAGGTTTTAATCCTTCTTGGGTCCCTTTCACTCAAAACATATGTTTGTTCAATATTTTCTTATTTTTGGGAAAAATAAATATTATAAAATAAACACATCTTTTTTGCAAATTTAATTAAAGGTATCGCCTTTGGGCAGACACTATATTCCTACGCGTAATCGATTCTCGGACCTTAAATTTGGTTTTCGCAGACTTTATTTTATCTTTATGGTTTTCCATAGTTTTCCAGAATAAACTATGGTGGCGACTTCGAATTAATTTTATTTTTAAGTTTGTCGTCCTGTTGCGATATAGGTTGTGACAGATGGCGACTTCACTGAGGATACCAGAGAGTCAAGCCTATTTAATCAAATATATGAAAGCGATGTTTTTAATTTAGATGTTTTATTTTTTCCCTTCTCGATTTATGTATATTATATATTCCTGTTGGTGTATGACATATTTTTGGATATTAAACCTTAGAGTAGAAAACATGTTTTTTTTGTATGAATCTTTTTTGTTTTGCAGGCGGGAGTTTAGGTTTGCATTTTTCTCCTTTCACACACTCACCTTATATTTTTTACATGACATGGGTGCGACCCTATACCCAGGTCTGAGTAGCTTATAATTAGAAGGGGATTGTGCAACAATGCCACAATGGATGTACTTCCCAAGTGGTCATTATGAGAACCCAACTAGAGTCTGTATGCTTCATTTGATACTCTCACATCGTGTTGTTTACCAACTGTTGTGAGAACTGTCGTGAAGTGGGCCATAGCTCTATTGACCTTTTATCCTTAGGAAATAGGAGACTATCCTGATGAGTGCATATACCTACCTTAATCCTATGACGCGCTAAAACCTTATAAGGCACAAAGGGAGATGCGTATTCCTATAATTCCTATTTTTTTTTGTTTTTATTATTTTTATTTGTATTTCATTCTTTGTGTTTTTCTTTTTGGGTTGTAATAAGTTATGTAACTTATTCATAACATCATGTAGTCTGTAATTTTCTTTTTCTTGTACATTTTCATTGTACTCATTCTAGGTAAAAAATTATAAAGTTGTGTCATTTCCTTGGAGAAGAATGGAAATTAATAGGGAATCTGGAGTTGGAGAACATTCTGGTTCAGAGTCACTTAAAAATAAGCAGTCAATTAAAGCAAAAGAAGACAACTTGACTTATCTCCGAGAGTTGGTGGGGAAGATGAAGACTATCTAAAGGAACAGTTTTCGAAGGAAATATGGGAATTTACTGAATCTTCTAGAGATTGATACTCATCTTCCAAATATTACTGCTTTGGTCCAATACTATGATCTGCCACTTTGGTGCTTCACCTTCAAGGATTTTCAATTAGTGTCGACAGTAGAGGAATTTGGGGATATTCTAGACCTACCATTAGAAGGCAAAGTTCCTTACAAGATTACAACGCAAAATACATATGTTTCGACACTAGCAAGAATCTTGAAAGTACACCTTGCAGAGTTAGAAGGCAAAATGATTACAAAGGGAACCGTCAAAGGCATTCCTCAAGGGTTGCTAGAAGGGCATCTGCGCCAATTGGCTGACAAAGACATGGGGGAAACCTTCATGGATGTTCTGGCGCTTATTCTTTATGGCGTTATGATTTTCCCAAGCATCGACAATTTTGTTGATTTCTCAGCGATTAACGTTTTCATAGCATATGAAATCAATGCAGAAAATCCAGTCACAACCATCTTAGCTTATGTTTATAGGAATTTGAATATGTGTTATTAATATAAGAAGAAGAAGTTTTCATGTTGCTTGCCAGTATTGTATAAATGGTTTATTTCTCCTGTCAGTCAAAATTACAAGCCAACTGCTAAAGGAGCACAAGAATGGGTGTGTTTTTTTTGCTAAATTACATAATGGAATGATCAAACGAAAGGTGTCCTGGCAACATAGATCGTATATCATACATTGTGGGGAGTACCCAAATGTACCTCTTATAGGAACCAAATATTGTGTTAATTATAATCCAATATTAGCATAAAGACAATTTGGGTATCCTATACGAGGTGCACCAAATCCAGAATCTTTAGTTGCAATGTGGAATTGCTACGAAGAAGGGACATATAATTATTTACTCCAACGGATTAGAAGTGCTTAGGGCAGCGTGGTGCGTGCAGAAAAAGCCTCAAGGTCGTGGGTAGTAAATGAGAAGACGTCTTATCAACAATGGGTAATGAATAGGGTTAAAGTGGTGAAGCTATCGTTCAAACCAGTTGCCTTCATACCAGAACAACAAGATGTAGAGAGCGAGGAAGTAAAAGCCTTTAAGGAAGAAATAGAAAAGATGAAGCAGAAAAATGTTAAGCTTGTTAATGATCTTCAAAAAGCTTATCATGAATATGTAGATCTCAAACATGACAATGAAGTCAGGACCAGAGCTTGTGATGTATTGATAAAGAAGCAGAGAAAGGAAAGAAACCATCACTTCAAAGTACAACAGGATCTCGAAGCAGCTAATAAAGATCTAGCTTTTAGAGGCAAAGAGAAGAAAGCAATGACATTGTTTGAACGTGAGAAAATTGGATTATGTGAAGAATTGGAAAGAGACAAAAGGGAGGCATTAAACAAGCTGCATAATGCACAAGTTAGGATTAAGGAGATGGAACAACAGAAAGAAAAAATGACAACAACTTATAAGGCAAAGCTAGAAGAAGAGCGTTGGTATAGAGCGAAGTTAGAAAATGACATACAATACAAGAACTGATAGTTTGAGAGACAGATGAAGGATACAATATCGACCTATGAAGCAAAAGTGGCTGAAGAGAGTTGGTACAGGGCAGAGTCGGAGGACAAAAATTAGAGATTGAGAAATGAATGTGATGAGTTAAAGGGAGCTGTAGAGCATTGGAAAAGATGTTTTTCAAAGTTAGCAGCTATGGCTAATGGAGCAATTGAACATGTACCCAAGATGTTAACTGATGCTGAGATTGCAATGCCTATATTCAATCCATCAAAAGCAATTGAAGATTTCCTTAGTTACTATAGGAAGCTAGTAGGGGAAATGAAGAACATAGTGGCTAGAGCTCGAAATTAATGATTATGCTTTCTTTTTGTTTCTTGTTATTATGAACTTCTGAAGGATCAAATGGGTAAGATCTTGGAGGCATTGAGGGCTATGAAGAGTTCAGGAGAAAGTTCAGCGGTTGATAGTGGTACTTCCTACCCTCCAAGCTTTCATCCTCATGTATCAAGTGGACATACAATTTACCCACCACATCATCAAGTGAGTCAAGGGACATCATCTCAAGCTTTTCCACCTTATGGCTTACCCCCAGGTTACACACCTCCAATAGCAGAGTATGTAGAGCAAGTTAAGAATCCGTTTTCTGGTGGTAATACAAGCATACCTATTTCACTACCTAATGAGCATTTCCAAGTGTCAACTGGGACGTTGATTTTAGGAACCAGGTATGCCCAGAGAAAATGTGGTTGGAATAACAACATATACAGATCCTAATGTATCGATTCCACCACATGTTTTAACTACAGGTGTGGGTTCACAAGAAAAGACATTGGCTCAAGTGATTTCATCGACTAAGAATAACAAGGGAAAGTTAGAGATATTGGAGGAGAGACTACGGGCTATTGAAGGGAATAAAAGTTATGGATTTGGTGATGTTGTCGGCTTATCTTTGGTCCCTGATGTGGTGATAAGCCCTAAATTTAAAGTGCCTGAGTTTGAGAAATATAGGGGAACTACGTGTCCAAGGAGCCATTTAACAATGTATTATCGAAAGATGGCTGGCCATACTCATGATGAGAAATTGTTTATCCACTTTTTCCAAGATAGCCTAGCTGGGGCAGTGCTGAATTGGTACATGCACCTTGAGCCAACTCATATTCATTCTTGGGTGGATCTAGTAGATGCTTTCATAAAGCAATATAAATTTAATATGGATACAATACTAGACAAAATACAATTACAAAATATGACAATGAAGAAAAATAAAACTTTCAAAGAGTATGCCTAGTGTTGGAGAGAGATAACTGCCTAGGTCGAGCCACCACTATATGATAAGGAGATGATTGCAATGTTTGTGAATACGCTACAGCCTCCGTTTTAAGAGCATATGATTGGGAATTGGAATATATCTTCTAATTTTGCAGACATCATTATTATTGGTGAAAGGATTGAGATCGAGATAAAAAATGGTAAAATTGCATATGGCTCGCCCGCGGATGCAAATACCAAAAAACCAAGTTTCAATCAAAGTAAGAAAAAAGAAGTAGAAGTTCATGTCGCATCCGTATGGGATAACCGCACACCTCTTAATTACCAAATATAGCCTGTTTCAAATAATTAGTTGCAACCTCAGAAAGCGGCTGTTAGTGATAGTAAGAACCTTGGTCAAAGAACCAATACAAGAAGGGAAAGGAAGTTTTTTCATTTTACTCCCATTCCTATGACATACACATAGTTTTTACCGATGCTTCTTCGTAAATCTTTTGTTGAAATTTGCCCAATGAAGCCACAACAACTTCCTTTTTCCAAAAATTATGATCCAAATGCTACATGTGACTACCATGGGGGAGCAAAGGGGCATTCGATTAAAAGGTGTATTCCTATCAAATACAAGGTTCAGTCTTTAATTGATTCAGGGTGGTTGACGTTCAAAGAAGATAAACCTAGTATTGAAGATAACCCTTTTGTCGGGGCATGAGAAAACTTCAACAAATGCTATTGAGGTAAGGGAGTAGAGGTTGGTAAGAAAAATGAGTGAAGTTCGAAGCTTATGAAATTCATCCTGGAAGCACTATTGGTGAAAGGGCTGGTAAAGGGCGAATATGATTCAAGTAATGCCTGTGCATTCCATCTGAGTGCCGAACATTCTATTGATGATTGTGTGGAGTTCAAGCTAAAGCTGCAAAATCTAGTTAATAATCATTTCTTGCAAGTTTTTCATGGAAAGAAGGATGAAGAGGTATTGGCACAAACTGATGAAGAGTCCCATTTAACCACGCCAGAACCTTTAGTGATTCATTTCACTAGACCTGCACCTTCTCTCATGGAACAAGGAAGGCAACCCATGGTGATAAAAACACCCTCATCTTTTCCTTATAAAAGTGACAGAGTTTTTCCATGGAAGTATGGAGTACATGAACTTTGTGAGGGACAACAAGTTGAGAACACTTCTATGCATGAAGGTCCAATTGTTGAAAATATATCAGGTCTTGGTGGGATAACAAGGAGTGGTCGTTTATTTACACCACCATATCTAAGGAAGGAAGGACGCTACAGAAGTAAAGTAAATGATGGAATTGAAAAAGAAAGAGATATTAAGAGGAAAGACGATAAAAGTTTAGGAAGAATGCAGAAAGGATAAACAAAAGGAAATATCAAATGAAGAGGCCTGTGAATTCTTGAAATTTATCCAACAAAGCGAATACAAGGTGGTGGAGCTGTTGAATCATATGTCGGCTCGAATTTCACTTTTAGAATTGCTCATGCATTCGACAGTTCACCGAAAATTACTAATGAAAATACCTAGTGGGGCTAATGTTGAGCAAAATATTTTGCGCATAAATTTGAAGGGATTGTTAACAATATTAGCATTAATGATTTCCTTACTTTTTCGGATGATGAGATACCCGTTGAAGGAAGAGGACACAATAAGGCTCTTCATGTATCTGTTAAATGTCTCGACCATGTTATAGCTCGTGTGTTGATTGATAATGGTTCTTCCCTAAATGTGATGCCTAAGGCGACGCTAGAGAAGTTATCATGTGATAAATTCCCTATGAAGCCAAGTACTATGATTGTGAGAGCTTTTGATGGTAGCAACAAATAAGTGATGGGAGAAATAGAATTGTCAGTTCAAGTTGGTCTGTGTGTATTTCAAATAACTTTTCAAGTAATGGACATCCTACCGGCGTATAGTTGTTTACTTGGTAGACTTTGGATTCATTCTGCAGGGGTGGTGCCTTCCACTTTACATCAAAAGTTGAAGTTTGTAATGGGGGATAAGATGGTAACAGTTGCGGGGGAAGAAGATTTTTTGGTGAGTAGTCCTTCATTTGCTCGATATATTGAAACAATAGAGGAAGCTCTTGAGACGACTTTTCAAGCTTTAGAGACTGTGGGGAATGCATATGTTGAACCATTTTAAATAAAGCCATATTTATCATATGCCTCTCTAATGATGGCAAGGTTTATGTTGACAAAAGGTTATGAATATGGAAAAGGCCTAGGCAAAGTTAGACAAGGACTGTAAGACCCGTGTAAATTTAATTAATTAAACAAATAAATAATTAATAAATGTAGGTAGTGGAAGCCTTTATGGCATTAAATATTGATTGATGTGATGTGAAAAAGTATTAACTCAAATGGTTGAGAGTACTTAATTGTGTGAGAGGACTTGGGTTCAAGTCCTAAGTATGCCATTCATGTGTTAATTAATTGACTTTTATTTATAATATGCTTGGTCATGTTGAGTGATAACATAATCTTAAAATTTTAAGAATTATCACGAAACATGAATGGGTTGTATGCTTGTGCATTGAATTAGCATTGGCATGGTGAAGGGTTCAAACCTTGGTAGAATCACATTAAACTTTCTTTTTGCAAAAAATAGTTTTTAGCATGAATGTGAAAGGGTAGAGAAAACCCTAGATGAATGGGCAGTCAAAAGGGGCTGGAAAAATAACCACCAATGGACCTTGAATGGCAACTAAGTTAGCTTAATGCCATTTTCGTTTTTCCTCCCATCATTGCTAATTAAGGTGCAATTTAGTGAGAATTAAAGGGGAGAGAGAGGGTTTATCCTAAGGCTGCCATAGGTACACTTGGAGAGAGAAAATCACAGTGCAAAGAGACGGAAGTGAGAGTTGAGAAGGAGTTCTGAAGGAGGAATCAAGCTAAGGCTGATTGGGACCAAGGACTCAAAGATTTACGCACTTGCAAGGAATCCAGGTTAGGGGTGCTGAACTCGTAATTCCATTGTCATTGGTTAATGAATATTGTATGAAATGAATATGCATTATTTCTGATTGCCAATTATCTTGAGTTCTAGATTTCTGGAAAATTTTCAGAAATTGCCTGGCAGCTCATTCAAAGTCGCCAGGCGACACATGCAGTTTTGCCTGATTTTTTGGGCTCCTGATAGGAATCACTTGGCGATGAGCTTAGTGTCGCCAGGCGACGCAAACTACGCCACCTAGTTTTCTGGGTTGATCATGAACTGTCTGGCAATGAAGAATACTCGCTAGGCGACGCAAACATTTTGGTTTATTTTCGGGTTATGCATGTTCTGGGTTGATCTGGTTCGGTGGAAAAGGTGTGTTAAACACGAATGGACCAAAAGGAAGGGATTAACTGTGAAAAATCATGGTAGTGCGAGGGAATCAAATGAAATTGGCTATGAATGAATGTTAGGGTGGAGTAATTAGGTGTTTCGGGAATTGTATAACAATTGCGTAGTGAACTACAAACTTATTGGATCGAATTGTGGACTAAATCTATAATTGTGAACCTAAGTATATGGCCATGACATCTTGGGTGTATGATTAAAGTACTGGTGTGAATTGCAAAGAAGAAGGTGGGCGCAGGTGCTGGAAAAATCTGGTTTTTTCCCATAAATTGTATGCACCGCCTGGCGACGGTTCTTCTGCCACCAGGCGACACGTTTGGACAGGCAGCCAAGTGGTTTTGGCTCGTGATTGGTCTTTGGTGTGGTTATCTAGAATTTTAGGCACCTAATACTGTATCGGAGTAGGAGGCGTGGGAGGGGAGCCTTGCATGTGAGATGAATTAATAACTATGGGAAAGGGTACTAATGGGGATGTTAGGCACGTAAAAAACAAGATAGTATGTTAATTGTGATGTGGTTAAGAAATTGTTGGAATTGTAATTACGAACTTGTTGAGAGGTTAATTATAGTTTATATAGCATGGTTTATGTGAGTAAAGGTATGGGGATATAATGAGTTGCATCTTGTGTGAATAGAGGTATGAACTCAAGAGTGAGACTATGGATGTGTGAATGATGAATTCAGTCATAGGGTTATGACTGGATCATGGGGTGATAGTTGGATCTGTGTGTTAAGTGCTTATGGTTCAATAAACCTTTCTGTACATGTTGGAAACAAATAATAGGCGCGCTACTGGTATGGCGCCTGGCGATGTGAGCGAGCCGCTAGGCGATGGAAGCAGAAAATAGTGGCAGTGGCCACTAGAACCGCGTGACACCTATGGCATGGGAGGTTCCACCAGGCGGTGAGTGTTGGTAAAGATGTGTAAGGCGTGTGGCGCTTGGCGTGTTGCGATCTCCGCTAGGTGTTCTGGGGCTGCATCTTGTCTAGCGGCTTAGGAGCAACACCAGGCGATAATATAGTGGTAAAATCTTGGTTGTGTTTTGGAAGGGCTTGACCTACAAGGCTTAGGGCTATATCTGAAAGGTCAATTGCTGGAGTGTTCCTGGAGTTGTGACTTGGAACGTATTCTTGGAGTCGTGGCTCAGAATAGCGAGTGTTTATGCATGTGTTCTACAATTGATGGCTTGTAGGTTGGACAACAGTGATACCTTGAGATTATCGACCAAAGAAGTAGAACATGGATTACATGGTGGTGACCATGTGATATGAGACCAAAGGATGGAGTCCATTGATGTGTATGTTTTGTTATATAAATTGTTGCATATGTTTAATTTCTTTTAGTTCACCCTATCTACGTGTATTTGGCGATGATCGTGTACGCGGTACACGGGAGCAGATGATGTTGCAGGTGGTTCTGGTGGAGTGTAGATCCGGAGCATGGACTAGTTGGGGAACTTTGTGGCAGTGTTTCATCATTTTTATGAGTTTTGAGAATTTTCTTGTAATCATTAGAATTATAGAACTTGGCTTTATAATGAGACTGTTTTGATAATGTATTGTGTTTATAAAAAAATTGGATTTGAGTTGTTTTTTTTTGTGTAATAAAGTTTTAAATTCACGCGGTTTTGGGAAACGATTTATAATAAATGAAGTATTATTATTATGTTTCTATTTTGTTATTTAAAATTCATAATATCTGCATAGGATGTTACAATGACTAATATTTCCACTGAAAATTGTTGAGAACAAGAATAAATATGGCCTGGGGTACAAGCCTACTAAGGAGGAAAAAAGAAGACTAATGGAGGAAAAGAAAGAACGAAGCTTAGCTCACTTGCAAGGTCGGGAGCTGAGGGTAGCAAAAATCTCTATTTGTGACTTAAAGAGGAGCTTTCATAGTGCTGGATGGATCAATACTAGTCAAGTGGCAGTTGTTGAAGATGAACATGGGGAAGGAAGTTCCAGTTTGGTACAACCATGTCCTTCAGACATGTAGATCGATAATTGGAAAATCGTGAATTTACCCATGGTGTTTAAGTTCAATCAAATGTAATGGTTGTTTTTCTTTTTGTCTAGTTGTTCTTTTGTTTTTTCTCCAAAACACACTATAGAATGTCTTTATGGACTGGTTCTATCTTTCTTTTTTCGTTCAATGTGATGTTCAGTTATGTTTGCTTTCATTACGTACTTTGTTTCTTTATTTATTTTCTTTTATAAATTCAAAATAATGCATATGTGACGATGAATATTTTGAAAATAATGATGTCAATATTCCTAATTTGGAGCACCTTATTGATAATATGGATGATGATCATGAAGACAATTTGGAACCTTCTTCTAAGTTGTTAAGGTTAGTGGAACAAGAAGACAGAGAAATAAAACCCTATCAAGAAATCATTGAAACACTTAATCTAGGAGATGAAAATGAGAAAAAGGATGTTAAAATTGGTAACAACATGAGTAAGGAGGTACGAGGAAAATTATGTTATTTGTTGAAAGAGTTCAGAGATGTGTTTGCTTGGTCATACCAAGATATGCCTGGGTTGGATAATGGTATAGTGCAACATAAACTTCCACTTAAAAAAGAATGTCCCCGGTTAAACAAAAATTAAGACGGATGAAAAGTGAAATGTCACTAAAGATTAAAGAAGAGGTGAAGAAGCAATTTGATGCAGGATTTTTGGTTGTAGCAAAATATCCTCAATGAGTGGCTAACATTGTCCTTGTACCAAAAAAGGATGGTAAAGTTCGAATGTGTGTTGATTATAGGGATTTGAATTGAGCTAGCCCTAAGGATAATTTTCCATTACCACATATTGACATCTTGGTAGATAATACTGCTAGATTTTCATTGTTCTCTTTCATGGATGGATTCTCGGGTTATAATCAGATTAAGATGGCACCGAAAGATATGAAAAAAACCACATTTATTACACTTTGGGGAACATTTTGTTATAAAGTGATGCCATTTGGACTTAAAAATGTTGGGGCAACTTATCAAAGAGCGATGGTGACTTTTTTTTTCATGATATGATGCATAGAGAAATTGAGGCTTATGTGGATGATATGATTGCTAAATCTGAATCAGAAGATGATCACATCGTTAATTTGAGAAAATTGTTTGAGAGGTTAAGGAAGTTTAAACTAAGATTGAATCTAGCTAAATGTACCTTTGCTGTAAAATCAGGAAATTGTTGGGTTTTATTGTCAGTGAAAAAGGTATTGAGGTTGACCTAGATAAGGTACGAGCAATAATGGAAATGTCAGTTCCAAATACTAAAAAAGAGGTGTGAGAGTTTTTAGGCAGATTGTTGCGTAAAAATCAAGTTGTGGAATGGAATGAAGATTGCCTAGCCGTCTTCGATAGAATCAAACAGTATTTGCAGGATCCTCCCTACTACGTCCGCTGGTATCGGGGAGGCCCCTCATTTTGTATTTAATTGTGTTGATGAATCGATGGGTTGTGTTTTAGGGCAGCATGATGAGACAGAGAAGAAAGAGCATGCCATTTATTATTTGAGTAAAAGGTTTACAGGTTGTGAACAAAGATATTCTATGTTGGAACGAACTTGTTGTGCATTAACATGGGCAGCACATCGTTTACGTTAGTATATGTTGAGTCACAGTACTTGGCTGACATGCAAGATGGACCCAATTAAGTATATTTTTGAAAAGTCTGCTCTCATTGGCAGATTGGCTCTGTGGCAAATGTTGCTATCAGAATATGATATAGTCTATGTGACTCAAAAAGCCGTTAAGGGAAGTGCTTTAGCAAAATATCTGGCTCAACAACCCATTGAAGATTATCAATCTATGCAACCTGACTTCCCAAATGAGGACATTCTTGCCCTATTTGGTGAAAAGGAGGGTGGCCATCATGAAAAGGCTTGGATATTACTATTTGATGGAGCATATAATGCACTTGGACATGGAATAAGGGCAATGCTCATTTTGCCAGAGAATCATTACATTTCGATGACAACAAGGTTGTGCTTTAGTTGTACCAATAATGTTGCAGAATACGAAGCATACACTATGGGTATTTTGGCAGCTATCAAGTCGAAGGTGAAGGTGTTGAAAGTCTATGGTCACTCGACATTGGTGGTTCATCAGTAAAAAGGGGAATGGGAGACTAGAGACCAAAAGTTAATCCCTTATCAAACATACATTAAAGGATTGATGGAGCATTTCGATTCCATTGAGTTCCATCACATTCCATGAGAGGATAATCAATTAGCTGATCCTTTGGCCACCTAGTCATAAATGTTTGAAATTAGTCAAGATTAGGAAATGCCGATGATCAAAATGAGGAGTTATGAACAACCGACGTACTGTTATTTTGTAGAAGAAGAATCAAATGGTAAGCCTTGGTATTTTGATATAAAGCACTATCTTAAAACCCGAGAATATCTTGAAACAACTTCTAAGAATGATAAAAGAACCCTGAGAAGGTTAGCTTCATGTTTTATTCTAAATGGGGATGTGTTGTATAAAAGCAATCATGACATGGTACTCCTCAGATGTGTCGATGCAAGAGAAGCAAGGTTGATATTGAAAGAAATTCATGAAGGGGCTTTCGGTACACACATGAATGGGCACTCTATGGCGAAAAAGATTTTGAGAGCTGGTTATTTTTTGTTGACTATGGAGAATGACTGTTACATACATGTGAAAAAATGTGAAAAATGTCAGACCTATGCAGATAACATTAATATAGCTCCTACAACCTTAAATGTTCTATCTACACCATGGCTATTTGCGATGTGGGGAATAGATGTTATTGGAGCCATAAAATCGAAGGCGTCAAATGGACATCGTTTCATTCTGGTTGCAATTGATTATTTCACCAAATGGGTGGAAGCAGCTTCTTATGCCAATGTGACCAAAAAAGTGGTAATGAAAAAGGAGTTGATATGTCGATATGGGCTGCCTAATAAAATTATCACTGATAATGCAACTAATCTGAATAATCAAATGATGAAAAAGTTATGTGAAGAATTCAAAATTCAACATCACAATTCGTCTCCTTATCGTTCGAAAATGAATGGGGTCGTTGAAGCTGCTAATAAGAATATAAAGAAGATTATGCAGAAAATGGTGATTACATATAAAGATTGGCATGAAATTCTTCCTTTTGCCCTACACGGATATCGTACGTCAATACTGACCTCAATTGGTGCAGTGCCTTTCTCTTTGGTATATGGGATGGAAGCAGTCTTCCTTTTGAGGTAGAAATCCCATCTCTAAGGGTGCTAATGGAAACTCGGTTACAAGAACCAGAATGGGTTCAAGCTAGATTTGATCAACTTAACTTAATTGAAAAAAAAAGGTTAATAGGAGCTTGTCATGGACAATTGTATCAGAGAAGGATGAAAAGGGCATTTCATAAAAAGGTTCGTCCTAGAGAGTTTCATGAAGGTGATATGGTCTTGAAAAAGATTTCGCCGATACAAAAAGATCACAAATGGAAATGGATTCCAAATTATGAAGGCCCATACGTAGTGAAGAAGGCATTTTCAGGCGACACGCTAGTTCTCACAAAAATGGATGGGGAAGAGTTACCTCTACCTATAAACTCAGATGTTGTAAAGAAGTTCTATGTGTAATGATCTAATAATGATTGGGAAATATTAACATTGTTTTTTATGGTTCATTATTATGCTTTATTGTAGTCAAGTTTAGATTGTTATTTCTTTGTAATTTTGTTTTACATTCTTTTGTAAGTGTCTTTTGTCATTACACTAAGCTTTTTGAAATAAAATACCATGGGTTTAAATCACAAAGTTCAAGTCATTCAGTATAGCCCAAAGTGGTTCTTGAAGGGTCTCATGGAAGTGAGCAAAATAAACAAGAAGATCACAAGTCAAAATTGTTTGACTATGCAATTGCAAATATAGTGCATCACTAGAAGAGGCAAAAGAAAGTGAAGAGAATTAATCAGAGGGAGGAGATAGGGTTTGTCTATGTCTTATGGCATTAAGGGTAGCAAATCAATACTTTCTATTTTGAAGCATTTACACTCATGTTGTTTGAATCCTCCAATTCATCAAGATTTCCCTAAGATAAAGGATTTGGCAAAGAAAAGAGAACATAAATAGTACGCTAGGGCACAATTTGATAATCTTGTTTGACTAAAAAGATTGTTCTGAGTAAGGTTAAAAAAAAGAAAAGACAAAAGAGATTTGGACACGCAAATAAAAATAAACAATGATATGTGTCTGATGCCATTTGTTTTTGTCACTAAGTTATCTCTCTGAAGAAAATGGGGCAGTCAAGTTTTAAAATGATGTGTGGCCATCTTTTCCTCATCCGAAAAAATGATGAAAAAAATATATTTCCATTGTACCCTCTTTGAGCCAAAAAATAATAATTCGTTTCCAAAATACCCCTGAATAAGGATCAACATGTCAAGAATTGCAAGGCTATTACACGGATTAAATTAAGTGAAAAAGCATTTCAATAGAAAAAGCCAAAAATTGAAAATATAAATAAAGTCATAAAGTAATAAATCTAAATGGCTGAAAAAAGAACTTGAGAAGGAAAAGTTGAGAATGAAGAGAAATTTAAAAGTTCAAGACCCTAGATGATAGTCGAGGTGATAATCTTGCAAATGATCTTTGTTACAAAATGTAAAAGCCAGTAATAATTTATTTGGGCCTCCCATATCTATTTCTTTCAAAACCCTTAAGCCTAGGCCACGTTACAAGCTAATAAAAGTCCACACTGATTGAAAAATGTCTGTCAGATTTTGTTCATGGGAATAACTTAGAAACAAAAAAAGAATTTGGTTTATGACACATCACTGAAAAAAAAGGAAAAGAGAGAAAAAATAAAAACTCAATCAGTTCTTAAATTTAGTCAAAAGTTTTAAAATGGGGCAATCCTTTTGATACAAGTTTTTCCATTGAAACACGTTATTGTAACAAAATTGAGTCAGTTGTGCAACATCTATCCATGGGTTCAAACATACATGAGGTGTATTGTGCATCAAAGAAGAGAATGTAAGGCATACAATGCTCTCATTACACGCAAAGATTTGCCTAATTCCTCGTGGTTCTGATATAGAGTGTAATGTGATAATGAGAAAAACAAATTTTGAGTAGGCATTGAAATTGATGATTGCAAAAGCAAATGATTATAGAGACATGTGTCTTCTTAAAAAAAATGATGAATGAATGAAAAAATGAAAAATGAAATGAAAAATGAGATGAAAAATGATGATGAAGAATGAATGATTGAGGATGAAAGGGAAAGAAAAATGAAAAGACAAAGGTTCTAGGTGATTCATGCATAACATGCATTCATATTGTCTAAACTAGGATATCATACATTCAAT
>Ga0099822_1005340_pt1 | contig 16753 bp, 14 predicted proteins | sample CowpeawhiteBW_FD_76839 | JGI IMG/M metagenome (GOLD analysis project Ga0099822, IMG submission 76839) | Root nodule microbial communities of legume samples collected from California USA - Cow pea white BW | ecosystem: Host-associated > Plants > Roots > Nodule | place: USA: California | collected...
AGTTTTTGAATTTATTAATTAATTTTATATAAAAAAAAAGAGTAATATATGTATATATATTTCTTATATATATATATATATATATATATATATATATATATATATATATATATATAAATGATTCTGTGTATTTGTGTTTCAGTGTGTTTGTCTTTGTGTCTAAATATTAACTAAAGAGCAGAAGGAAACAGGTCTAAGAAGATCCTTTGTTTGTTTGATCTGAATGTGAATGAATTGTTTGACAATGGAAATTATGGAAAGTATCAAACATAAAATCTGAATGTCAATGGTACGTGGTTGCTATGTCTCCCTCAAAACTTGAACATTAAGATCCTTCAACTTGATTGTTTCTACAGTTAAATGCTTCAGTTGTTATTTTTCAAACAGGCACCTCAGACTGATCTCATATGCAGAAAATATAGCACCGTTCACCACAAAAGCTCTAGCAACTGCAGTTCCCAAACCCCTCCATAGCACCTCATATCCTTCTTCTCTAACACTCTTCCTAAGACAATCCAAAATTCCTCTGTATTTCTGTGAAGAAAGTGTTTGAGCCTGCAATCTTGTTTTTATCACATCCAAAGGGTAGCTCAAAACCCAACTCACCACCCCAGCTAATCCTCCTGATACCAGCATAGTGTTCAGGCTCTCTTCACAACTTCTTCTGCAACCTGGGTGAAGCTTCTCCCTTGCATATTCATATGTCCAAAAGTAAAGACCATGTGCAGGTGCATCTCTTAGCATGGTGATCCCAAGTCCTCGATAAATGCCACGAAGACCCTCTATTTTCCATATGTTTTTTGCCACCTTCATAGGACCTTTCTGGGTTTCTATCGATTGACCTGTGTTCTGCAACTGAAGCCGAATTTTAACTAACTCAACAGGGGATAGTAGCATACTCTGTATGGCACCGCTGCAAAATCCTCCTAAGGCAACACCCTTGTAAGAAGGAGGATCGTTCACCGAATCGGACGAACTGAATGCCCTCGAAAGGATTGCGTAAATTTGGAAAACCATTGCATTCTGCACTCAACAAAACAATTACCTCAATTTGGGATAGATACATTGTATGAAGGATTTGAGTTCATGTTCCAACATTTTTGTGCATAAGACCATTATTAACAAAATCCAAGACATATAAATAGATAAGTAATAATTCATTGCTACAAGACAATATGAAGGATTTGAGTTCATGTTTCTTTTCCCTCAGTAAAACACTGAGCATAATGAGTAAACTTAAAAGTAAAAGTTTGTCCATCAAAAAGCTACTTTATTGCTGGCATAACACATTTTACTGTCACAATTGTGCAGTAAACAAAATCTCTAATAAAAAAAAAATGCTAGTATCTTTTAGAAGGAAGACGAACATTGATAGGACTTAGAAAGCTAGTGGTATCGATAATAATTGGATGCTGATCATGGATCAATTGATGATTCCTGAATAATCCAGAAGCCACTGATCAATGGCTCATCCAAAATATAATTTAATATTGGCTCTAGGCGTGCATCACTCAGTGGGCCACGATTTGTAGTTAATCCACTAACAAATAATTGAGTAAACAATAGGGACTTTAAGAATTCACAAACATTCCAAAGAATTGAGAACTCCAATAACTGAGTATGAATATAATATGATAAATGCTGCGGAGTAATTTTAGGAGTAGGACCCCGACTTATAAGAAAATAAAATAAGGACATTTCACATAAAAAACCTCTGAACCCTTCAGCACGGAAAACTCAGTAGCAATCAGAGCACGATCTATTACAATAAAAGACAAATTCAATCGACACAACTTGTATTTATATAATAAATAAACAACAATGTATTGTTATATTAATCATTAACTTTGATTAAAATCAGCCACACAATGAAAGAAATTGAGTTTCCAAGTTCAAAAACCTCACGAATTATAAAAATGTAAAAATAAATGTCAGACAACAAGCTCTCTGCAATTGAGGTGGCTGGAACGATGGTACATGTAATAATGAACAGAGTTACAGAACAGACCAAAAATCTAAGATATTGGTTGGATGTGTTCTGGCACCGGCACGTGAAGGATATAAAGGGATATAGTACCTCCATCATCCATCCACGTGACGAGCCTGATCGAAAAACATGTCTGCTTCTACACTTACAGTAACAGATAAAGACCTAATGTGAATTGAGGGATGAAAGTAAAAAAAAAAAAAAAATTACCTGAAAGGTAACAGAGGCCAAAGGTGCAGCCATGCCGCGGTAGAGAGCGGTTGGTCCTTCATTGGCCACCACATTTCTCAGGATGCTGAAGGCGGAGCCAGTGTTGAAGGAGTTCTGCTGCATCACACGGAGAGTGTCTAACGGGTAACCGGAGATTATTCCGGCAGTGCCTCCAAACCCTCCCGCTACAAACTCTTTTCCGGTGCTACTCGCAAGAAACTCCGGCCAAAACTCCATTCCCACCTCTTCTTCCTTCCCCTTTCTCTGCTCAAAAATGAAAACTTTGCAATAGGAATTGTGTGCGTTGTCATTATATATAGGTGTAGTGACATATCACATTAGCATGGGTCTGATGAGCAAATACCGAAAATACTTTACTCGTGCACTAATCATTGACGAACACGTGGCGGGCTTAGTGGCGGGCTTGGTCACGGGCTCACGGAGCTTTGATGTGATTTGAGTTTAGTGATCTGCTAACTTTTGAGATGATAAGAAGCAAAAACTTTGGGAGATGAAAAGAGCTTTTTTATAAATGAAAACGTGTGGAGATAAAGCAAATATGTTTTTGAATACGTGTTGGATTTGATTACTGGGAAGGTTAGAGTACAGGGTTGAACTACATAAGTGGGAGGTGGGTGACTCGTGTTTGGTGGCAGGAAGGAAAAAAAAAGGATTCAATAAAAAGCTGAAATAGAATATTCTTATTCTTATTATTTTATTATATTATTTAATTTAGTGGAAAGTCTTCTTGGGTCTCATTATTTTCTTAAAACAACCTACAATTGTTTAATTTCCTTCTTCTTTTTTTCCTCTATCATATTTCAAACAAATCATTAAATGTATTAGTATTTTTAGTATTCCAATGTGTTCACTATTCACAAAAAATAGAAAGGACTATGATATTTTGAATCTTTCTTTCTTTATAAATATAACACTATAAAAGTTAACTTTTTTGTTGACTAAAATATTCCTAAAAGGTGAACTATCAACTTTTGCAAGTGGTGTAAAATAACATTTTGCAAGGTTATATAGTTTACTGGCATATTCCAAACAATAATACCAAGAACTACCAGAGCTAAAAGTGATGCAGGAATGTCAGAAAGGAAATGATGGTCGTTTTTTTCTCCAAAATCTTAACAAGGGGAATCTGGTGCAACCCAGTTGTACAATTATCTTCCATGTATGCTAGAAATTGTTAAGTCATTTGAGGAATGAAGTTCTTGTCTGCTGTAAGGAAGCTCTGAGTCTTCTTCCACAACCACGTTGATGAAAAATGCTGGTTTCTTTGGTTGGGGAAGTTGCATTGTATCATTGGATAGAAATGAAACAATGTCTTCCATGGTCGGTCTATCCGTTGCTTGATCTTGCACACACAGCAGGCCGATATGAATACATCTCAAAACTGCATTCTGAGGACATAGTTCATACAAATCTGTGTCTATTAACCCCAGAGCTCTTCCTTCCTTCCAGAGCTGCCACGCCTACAATACAAGTACCCAAACTTTTAACCTTTGATAAGCATAAATTCAATGAACTAATCATTTGAGAATGAGAAACTTACGTATCCTATGAGGTTGAGTGGACGATCGGAGTCGTAACTACTGTTATTTTTCTTGCCACTAAGTATTTCTAGCAGCAGCACACCAAAGCTGAATACATCTATTTTGATGGACACAACACCATTTATTGCATACTCTGGGGCCATGTATCCACTGAAAAGATCGAATCTTGCGTAAGGATATGAATGAAAGAGAAGAGTTTTGAAAATGCATGATCCAGCTGAACTTACTATGTACCAACAACTCTGTTTGTGTTTTCTTCTGATGCTCTTACACCGAATATTCGAGCCATGCCAAAGTCAGATATCTTAGGATTCATCTCCTGATCAAGTAATATATTACCCGCTTTCAGATCTCGATGTATCACCTTTAGTCTCGAGTACTTGTGCAGATAAAGAAGTCCTTGAGCAATGCCTCCAATGATGTTCAGCCGTTTTTCCCAGTCTAGCAAATTCTTTCTAGCTGAATCTGTTATAAAGACAGCATCATTGTTAAAATGATTCTGCACTGCATGCTAACATCTGGCACAGTCTTTTGCAATACCTTTGTTGAGACAAAAGAAAGCTTACCAAATAGGTAGAAGTCTAAGCTCTTGTTAGGCATGTATTCATAAACCAATATTCTTTCATCTCTCTGGATGCAGAATCCTAGAAGCTTTACAAGATGAGTGTGTTGGAGTTTGGCCATAAGTTTGGCTTCGTTCTTAAATTCCATTACCCCTTGTCCTGAACTTTTAGAAAGTCGCTTGATTGCTACTTCTTGCTGATCACGCAGTGTTCCCTGAAGGTCATTGTATCAGTTTTTATCCAGACAGTTTCAAATTTAAACAAGAAAGTTAGTTAATTGTTATGCAGGTTTCAAATTACCTTATAAACAGGACCATATCCACCCTTTCCTAGCTTATTGGCCTCTGAGAAATTATCTGTTGCAGCAACAATGGTTTCAAAGGTGAATAATTCAACCCCATTGCTTGTCTTTCCCTTGTTCTTACTCTTTCTAGAATTACCCCCAATGTCATGTAATAACTTCTCCTGCATCTTCTTTCTCTCCACTGTTTGTGAGACATGAACATGTGAGTTATAAAAAGGTCTTACATACTTGATCTCACTAAACCATATCTAAATTATGACAGTTACCTTTAGCTTTGTAATTTCTCCACATGGCACGCCATAAAGAGAAAATTACAGGTATTGCAAATACTGCTACCACCCCAACTATGAGCCATATGTACCACCGGTTTACTGCAACTCACAGATAGATAATTTACTACTCTGAAAAGGTGGCTGAAAATTGTTTAGATGGTAATCAGAGGATTTATTACTAGTGTATTCTTACTTCATATCCTATGCAAGGTACCTTATGAAAATACTTTCAAAGAATCAAAAATGATAACCAACTTAGCTTATGAAAAAGTCATTTTTCTCTATGTAATTCTCCAATCATAATGTTTTATTTCCTTGTTCTAGGGCTAGAAGCATAGAATATAGTCACATGTGGTGGTAGGGAATCTGGACGTACCTTTGTCTTCTGGGAGCAGTGCAGCAGAAACATAGATAGGCAGTGCTATGTCTGCAGAAGAAGCTCTAACGAATTGAGTTCCTTTCAGCCATATCAGGCATCCAGTATTGTTTTTGCGGTTTATTGGAGCATATGCTTGACACGAACAATTGTTCTTACATAAGATCTCACAGCACTGCGTACCATTGCTGCCGGTAAAAACTTGTATGCCAACTGTGGACATGTTACCAAAACTTTCGACAAAACCAACTTCAGAGCTCCTGCATGCAGGAAGGCTTTGCTGTGTGCATAGAGACTCTTCAGTTTGATTTATGTGAAAATTTTGAATGTAGGAGCTGTATCCACTCGTTTTATCCTCGTACCTTGACCACAACATGACACCTCCATACTTTGGTGTCTTGTTTATTGCAGGCAAGATCTTAGAAACTAATACATCAACTGGAACATAACCGCTTCCAGCTGCAGTTTCATCTGCTGGTAACCCCAGAAACATTTTCCCTGCCTTCAATGACATGGACCAAAGGTTCCATGCTTTAAGGAGGTTGTCGAAATTGTTGTCGGTGTAGTCGCATTGAGGATTGTTGTAGAACTGTATCCAGATATAGTCAAAAAGGCCAGTAGCAAGGGCTGAATCCAGCTTAGCATCAGGAAATACACACTGAGGAGCTGCTGACAGGTACACTTTGCGTGTCTGGGAATATGAAATGAGTAGAAGGGAAAGGTTTCCCAGGAATGATGGTTCACCTTCCGCTATGACAAAGTCAATGCCATCTAAGACTACATCCCCAAATGGGCGTGATGAGGATGAACCACCCAGGAAATTGTCCCACAAGTAGTCCGAAACATTCTTAGCATCCTCAAGGGAAGTTATAGAGTAATCACCACTTCCTCCTCCAATAGAAAGCATCACCTTGATCCCTTGCTCTTGACAATTCCTAATTTCTCTTCCCATCTCAGTGCACCCATTGGAAGATGCGTCACAATGACCACCCAGGTTCAGTTGTGGGGTTTGGCCCTTCCCAAAGGTGGAAAGGAAGGCTATTTTGACGTAGGAGTATTTTCCTGTTGCACACGTTTCTGTCAGGTTTCCCTCTTTGGCATTTTGACCCCAGTAAATGCTAATGTCTTCACCTTCAGAAGGGTGAAGTAGAAAGAGGAACAATAGAGAGGGAAGCACACTTCTCTTCATCTTGCTCTCTTTCTGTTCTCTCTTGTTTTTTTCTTTTTTGTTGGTATCAATCGACCGATCCAACCTAATATGCATTATCTATGGCTGCAAAAACTCCAACTTTACCCTTCACGCGTTTTTGTTCTTGTGCTAACACTTGCAAATTCATGCATGCCTACTAATCCGTTTCTATATCTTCCCTACTTTTTCCTACTTTCTTTGACTAACGATCTACCTGCATACTGTACAGTTAGAAGAATGTAATGTGTTTCACGGTGCAAAAGCGCGTCGACCATTCTCACCTCACTGTGAGAGAAAAAAAAAAAAAGTTATTATGTATCTTCTGTATATCTTGATGTGTATCCAATCCTATCCAACATCGAAATGTAGAGCCAGCCAAGGCTTCGGATAAATCTATATGATTATGTCTGAGTTGTAAATGTATGATTAGGTATCTCCGTGAAAGAGAGTGGCGTAAATTTGATTTACGTTCTAGCACTTTATGTTTCATCTGTTTTTTACATTTTATACTGCATTGTAATCAATTGAATCATGTTCAAATGCTTAATTCCGGATTTTACAGTTCTAGTAGTTAATTCTGTTATTTAGGTTTTAAGCTTGATTAGGATTAGGATTTTTAATTCTGCATTTTATTTTGTCGAATCCTCTGTTTTGTTATTTAATTAGGATCATTTCAAACTTGTGTGCATCTTCATTCAGGCCATTTACTCACTTTTGCGTAGTAGAAAAGCTAAAATACTTTGCTGTCAAAAAACTACTAAAAAAAGACCTGATACGTGAATTTGCTGGTTCGCTGCTAACTTTGGTTTAAGTTGTGAATCTATGAATTCTGCATTTTTTGGACTTTCTGCATGCATCTCATACATAATTGTAGTGTTTCAAATAGATTCTAAGCATTTTTCTTTGCATAAAACTCGAATCTGCTTAGGAAATCAAAATCTGCATAACCTATCACGCTGATGAACCATGACTCTAGGCCAAATCTTCCAATTTTGGTTTCTATGGTGATTTTGAGTATTTTGAGTTTCTAATTAGTTCTGCATGCATATATTTGTTATTTTTAGGTATATCAACGTGTTCCCATCATTATCACTGCATAATTCACATTTGTAGTTCATTGTGGCATTTTATCAAACACTTGTTGCATATTAGGGTTTCATTTAGGATTTTCATCAAATAGTTTACATTTTCACATTTATGCATTGTTTTAGGTATTATAATTGTTAGAATATGTTACATTGCATCTTATCATGCATTTTAGGTACTAATATCTCATTTCCATGCACTCAAACTCATTTTTAAAGATCATTTGTTGAAAGTTCAGCTTGTTCATATTGAATGCATATTGTTTCAGTTTCTATTTTAGCCTTAGTTTTAGGTTCATGAATTGCACTTAATTCATTTTTAGGTTGATTATAGTATAGATATCATATTGTTTTCATATTCCCCCATCAGCGGGATAGATTTCACACTCTACAATCACTCATCACTTTGTCATTTATTTGGATTGGTACATTGGTTGATCCCTGCATTAGGGGGAAACTGAATTTTTGCTAAATCTTTATACGAACTAGAGGTCTATCAATAGCCATCCATCATGTCTAGATAATAAAAATTTGCGAAATTTCACTAATTATTGCACAAGTATCCGAAGGAACCATACTCTTGACAATGCTTGATATCTCTGTGTTTCAACCGATTGTAGAGGTGTCACACCTGAGAGGTTCGGTTGAGGGGTTTGGCCATCCCCAAAAGTGGAAAGAAAGGCTATATGTTGACATACGAGTACTTTTTTGTTGCACAGGTTTCGTTATGGCTTCCCTCTTTGGAGTTTTGAACCCAGTAAACTACAATTTGTACACTTTAGGATGAGGTTGCAGCCATCCAAAGAACATTATTAAGACAGATAGTTAATGATTTTCATATCATTCTAGAAAATGAGTTTATACTTAATTCAACCTCTTTATAAGGTGATGATTACACCTCAATTATATATGATAATTTTACTTAATTTCTAATGGACATGGGATCTCTAACCCAATCCACTAGAATTGGCACACCAGTAACATGTACTTCCTTCATTATTGTGGAGTACACTACGAAGTTTATATTTCCACTCAACACAAGTCAGAAAACCGGTAGAAACTGTATTGGTATTTTCGTCACACTAAAGTAACTTTAACATTATTTTAGCCATGTATGTTCAATATTTTACGTTTATTCATCATTTCTGTTTATCTTAAATTTATCTGCCACACATTGTCGAAATTGTTACGGTATTTAGAGAATCATTTCTTCCACCAACAATAGGACTTTTAGGATTTTTCTCTGCAGTATTAGTGAAGAATGTTGGTTGCTTCGGTTCAGCTAGCAGAATAGACTCACTTGATAGGAAAGATACAACATTTGACATAGTTGGTCTATCATCCGCTTGATCTTGCACACATGAAAGGCTGACATTAATGCATCTTAACACTTCGTTATCAACACATGATCCCTTGAAAACAGGGTCTATTAATTCTAAAGCTTCACCCTTATTCCACATCTGCCATGCCTGAAAATGTCCAAATAGCAAGGGATTGTTAACACCTGATCATAATTAGTGCAAACACATGACATCTGGCAGGAAGAAATCGAACTTACATATCCTATGAGATTGATGGGATGGTCCGAATCAAAATTACTAGAATTCCTTTTACCGCTGATAATCTCAAGCATCAATACTCCGAAACTAAAAACATCCATTCTTGTTGAGACAATACCATTTAAAGCATACTCAGGAGACATATAACCACTGAAACAGTAAGTTACTGATAAAATAAGCTTTTAAAAATAAGTTAATTAAGAGAAATAGAATTCAAATTATAGGTGTACTTACTAAGTTCCAACAACCTTGTTTGTCTTTTTTTTGGGTTCATTCAACTCAGATATCCTTGCCAAACCAAAATCTGATATCTTTGGATTCAATTCATAATCCAATAAAATGTTACTTGGCTTTAAATCTCTGTGAATTACTGTTAGTCTTGAATACGTATGAAGATAGACAAGTCCTTGTGCAATTCCTTGAACGATGGAAAATCTTCTCTTCCAATCCAACAAAGTGTTGGTGGGATCTATGCCGTGTAAGAGAGAGGAAAATTGGTGAGTAGAAATGTTGTTGTAGCATTTTGACCAAATGAAGAAACTTTTTTAAAACTAATTACACTTTGTAAATTAGTTAGATTTGCTTGATTTGTAAAGTCTGCATACCAAAAAGGTAACTGTCCAAACTTTTGTTGGGCATGTATTCGTAGATCAACATCCTTTCTTCTTTTTCAATGCAGAAACCGTAGAGCTTGACCAAGTTAGTGTGGTTGAATTTCGCAATTAATTTAACCTCGTTCTTAAACTCAGCTAATCCTTGTGTCGAACTTCTAGAAAGTCTCTTTATTGCTATTTCTAGACCATCAATAAGTTTTCCCTTCAATCACATAAACAACCATATTTTTTCTGTTGTCATTTCATAGAAAAATATTGACAAGAGTTTGAAGCTGTGACTGAAGAAAAATGTTGAAAAGAGTCAGATGAAAATAGTCCGTGATGTATCTGTATCTTACCTTGTAGACAGGTCCAAAGCCACCTTCACCCAACTTATTCGCTGAAGAGAAATTATCAGTTGCTAATTCAATGCTTTCAAAGCTGAACACACGCATCCCATGATTTGTGGTTTCAATTTTACTAAATTTTGAGCGTCTGTTGTCTAAAAGGGAAGAAGGGTTTGTTATTCCTTCGATCTCAAATAATATCTTCTTTTGCTTCAATCTTTCTTCTGTTGCAGATGGCAAGCACAACCAGAAGGTTAAATTAGTAGGTAAACAATGAACGATAATCCAAGTGAGTTGTTCAAATTCCAAACAGGAAATTTACCCGCTATTCTGCGTTTCCTCCACAATAAATAGAACACGAAGGATGATACAAGTATTAGTAGAGCTCCACCCATCACACTCCCTATCCATGATTTCCTCTTATTGGCTACATTTGACAAAAATAAACTCATCAGAAGAATAGGATGAATACTAAATCCTACCACAAAAGATAACAAGAAAGAACTATCCATGCTTTGGGATGTGATGCCTGCACTACTCTAGCTAAGAATTTACCTTCAGATTTTCTAGGTATGGAAGAGCCGTTGCGGGTAATGAATTCATCGATGAAATAAACTTGTCGACCAGAAGCAGACATGACAAATTCAGTGTCTTGATTCCACATCTCACAGCCAGTGATATCATCGGACGTGAAAGAGTAGGCAAAACAGGAACAACTGTTCATGCAGGTGACGCCACAATCAAAAAGAGAAATATTGTCTAAATCCGCATTCTTGTACCCTTCTTGGGACATGTTACCTTGCTTAAAGTTGAGCAAGGATAAATAGCCCCTTCGGTGCCTGCAGGTTGGGAAACTTTGGGAGACGCATCCTTTGTTAAGTGCAGGATTGTCTTTGCTGCAAGAGACAACGACTCTGCCATATAGTTGTCCTCGTGGATCCAAACCTACAAAATCAAAGTCATTCCAGGTCGAGGGTGATGAGGAATTATAACTGAAATATGTTTCATTTTCGTTTGACACAAAGGAAAAGTAGACATTGTTGTCGCTATGTGTTTTCAAATTGGGAAAACTTCCATTGATAAGTGGTCCACTACTCCAGTAGAGGTTGTTATCATGCCACAATATGATCAATTGCATGTTGTTTTGATCCGCTCTGAGAGTGAAGGAACCCTTAGAAGGAATGGTTTTGCTTGTCCAAGATGTGAGGCTCCAGTTCTGCCCTGTTCTCTTGTTGAATCCCAGTTTCATTCCCGGCAACAGGAGGAAAGTGGGGTAGTCATAACTTTGCCACAAAATCTGTTTTGCATTGCCATCTGTGTCCATTTCGCGCAGTACAAGGTTTCCGGTATCGAGCAGCGTGGCACTGGCATTGATCTTTTGTGCAGCTATGCTTGCGTATAGCACTAGAAGCTGTGTGTCGTTGTTGCTTAAGATTTTGAAGGTACCATAATCATCAATTGTAAGCTTTGCTTGTCGCTTTAAAAGTAGGATGTTTGGGTCGGCAAACCAGAGACAACCTCTGACGTAATTTATTCCAAGGTAAATTCTTTCACTCGTTGGGCCATTGAAAGTGAAGAAACTTAGATGAAAGACCTTAGAGCGCGAGGTCAGATTTCCCTCAGTCAAGTAGTCTCCTTGCATCAATGTGTCAGTGACAAAACCTGGTCTTAGACATTGAAACCTGGTGAAGTTCAACGCAAATGCCAAAATGAGGAAGAGAAGGGTTCTACCAATGTTCCGTATACACGTTGTTCCCATTTGGTTAATTTTACGGGAGTCTATGCTGCTTTGGTTCATTAGCAAGATTTTTGAAGTGTATGGAGACTTTCGTTTTTTTATATCTTCCTCTAATATTATCATCGTGCAAGTTATAGAAACTATGTCAATTGAGGGTTATTTTTCAAAATTCAATCATATATCTAAAATACATAATCAATCAATGAATGGATAAAATTAAATCAGAGTCACATTCAACTTGACCTAATTCGATCCAATTTGATTTGAGTGAGACCTGACATAATATGAGTTTGCTCTATCTAGTTTCAATCGAGTTAAATTTTACTTGAGTTTAACATAACTTGGATCTAAAGTGATCTAATCCGATTCAATGTAACTAAACTTGCATACTTGAATCCAATCTAACTCAATCTAGGTTTAATCCTACTTGACTTGAGATAGACCTAATAGCCTGAATTCAACCTAATTTGATATGAGCCTAGCGAAGCCAACTTAATATATGATATCAATTCAACCTATCTTGAACTAAGTCCTACTCGATCTAACGTAATTGAGGTATGAATTAATATAATTTGAATTAAATCACACTCCAACCTAATCTTGGACTTGGTATCGCTCAACCAGTTTGACTTGACCTTGTATAATATAGATTTAGTCTAACCTTTATATCATACTTAAGTCAAACTCGACATACCTTAAAATGATCTAATTTTGTCTCGAATTTTCAAAATCTAAAAAATATTGTTATAAATCGTTAAAAATTAAAAATACATGATAAATTTGAATTTGAAGTAAATTTATCATAACAAACCAGTGATGGATCTTAGATATGTTAGAGGGAGCATAGCCCCTCAAATTTTTTTTAAACATAATTTATTTTAATTTTAATATATAAATCTTATTTCATCTTAGTAAATTTTATATATTTAATATCACCAAAATTTGTGCATTTTATAAAAGAAAATTAACCCCCTCAAAATATATTATCAAGTTTCGTTACTCGTTAAAACTAATATCAAATAATTGTGGATTAACTTGAGTATAAGAGTGTTTTTTGGCATGCCTATGTTCCTATCTCGGTATTTCCCTCCAGCTCTTTGTTTACCACGAACGGCATTACCAGTTTGCCATTGGGGTTCTTGCTGAGAGGAAAAAATAAAAGCTTAATATTGTTTCAATCATTGGGAAGGCGTCAAAAACCATGAAACAAATATTCAAGGCAAAATAAGAACGAAATAAACAACAATTTGATTATGTGAGAGGGAACTTCTACATTTTTATTTTTTAACCCCTTATTATATTTTTTTAACCCCCTAGTAAATAAAATATTAAATCATTCTAGAGGTCTCCATCTTTGTAGCGAAATCTCAAATAGACCTTCTCATTTTTATGTGACTTAATTGAGTCCCTATTTTGAAAAATCTGTTGCAATCAAGTCCTTTCTGTTAGTAGTACAGTAATGGTGTTAACTATGTGTCACGTGTCAACACGTGGTTTTTTTTTATTTTGTACTACGTGAGGTTTTATTATAATTTGTTATTTGCAATCACCACCATTAAGACAATGATCGTGAGTTTTTCATTCCCATCATTGTTGTATAAGGCCATGCCGCCCCTTCCCCTTTGCTCTCGTAGTCCCACCTTACCACCTTCAGTGCAATTCTAACACCTCACACCTTACCCAACTGGTATGTCTTTTTTTGAACCTTAACTCTAACATTTTATCCTTCTCTTATATGTCTTTTGTATTATTCTCAATGCTTCACTACTCCCATTTCACCTTTTTTTCTTCTCATCTTCTTATAATATTTTTCTTAAATATTTACATTTTTGCCAATTTCGGAACTTTATGTTTTCCACTTTGACAAAATAGTTATTTTTGTGAAAGGTGAATACAAACCAATTCAAGCTTATCTTTTGGATGTTTTTTTATTAGAAATATACAGTTTATTTATGTTATTGTTTAAAAAATTACTATTATTTAAGTTGGGAAAAAACATTATGTTTCAATTGTTTAAGAGAGACCTTATGATGTGGTGTTGGTGCTAAAAAAAACTTTTGGGTATGACATTTTTACGCACATTACAAAGCGATTTTCCTTTTGTTCTATATTAATATTAATTATGAAAGTGTAAAATTTTTCTTTAAATTAACCATTCAATGTTAATTTTCTGCTTTTTCTCAAGGTGTTTTCAAATTCAACACAACTCAAGAATACTTCAATTGAGTTTAGTTTAGTTCATAGTTCAGTTCGGTTCGGTCCGATTCGAACCAGTTCGGTTTGGTCCAATTCGAACCAGTTCGGTTCGGTCCGATTTGAACCAGTCCGGTCTGGTCCGATTCAGTTTGGTTTGGTCCGATTCAAACCAGTCTGATCAGTTCCAATTCGGTCCAGTCCGGTACGATTTGGTTTGGTCAGGTCCGATTAAGTTCAATTCAGTTTTGTCTAATTCGATTCGGTTCAGTTTTGTCCGGTCTAGTTCGGTCTGGTTCAGTTCAGTTAGCTTCGGTCTGGTTCGGTTCGATTAGCTTCGGTTTGGTTCGGTTCAATTCAGTCTTATTCGGTTCGGTCCGATTTCGAACCGATCCAATTCGGTCTGGAGTCCAATTCGATCCCACTCAGTTCCGTTCGGTTATATGCGATCTGGTTTGATTCAGATCAGTTTGATTCGGTTTGGTTTGGTTCGACCTGGTTTGGTTTGGTTTGGTTTGGTTTGGTTCGGTTCTGTCCGGTCCTATTTGACTCGACTTGGTTTGGTTGGGTTCGGTCTGGTCTAGTTCGGTCTGATTCGATCTGGTTTGGTTATTTGGTCTGGTCCGGTCCGATTTGGTCCGATTTGGATTGATTTGGTTTGGTTTGGTCCGATTCGATTCAATTCGGTCTGGTCTGGTTTGGTTCGGTTCAGTTAGTTTCGATTGTGTTCGGTTTGGTTAGCTGTGGTTTGGTTTAGTTCGATTTAGTCCGATTTAGTTTGGTTCAGTCTGATGCAGTCCAGTTTGATCCCACCCGGTCCCGTTTGGTTATGTCCGGTCCAGTTCGGTTCGGTTTGGTTCGGTTTGATCTGGTTTAGTTTGGTTTGGTCTGTTTCGTTATGGTTAGGTTCGATTTTATTCGTTCCTGTTTGGCTTGACACGGTTGGGTTTGGTCTGGTCCGATTCTATCTGGTTCAGTATGATTTGGTCCGATTTGGTTCAATTCGGTCTGGTCTGGTTTGGTTCGGTTGGGTTCGGTTCAGTTCAATCCTATTCGGTTTGGTTTGGTCTAGTTTGGTTCGGTTAAGTTCGGTTCTGTCCGATTCGGTTTGGTTTGGTCTGGTTAGGCCCGATTCGGTGTAGTTCAATTTAATTCGGTATGATCTGGTTTGGTTCGGGTAGCTTCGGTTTGATTTGGTTCTGTTAGCTTCAATTTGGTTTGATTCGGTTCTGTCCGGTCCTATTTGTCTCGACTGGGTTCGGTTAGGTTCGGTTTAGTTTGGTTTAGTCCAATTTGGTTTTGTTTGGTTTGGTTCAGTTTGGTTCGGTCCGATTCGGTTTGGTTTGGTTTGGTTTGGTTCGATCCGATTCGGTTCAATTCAGTCTGGTTCGGTTCGGTTCGATTAGGTTCGATCTGTTTTGGTCCGTTTTGGTTCGGTTTGGTCCGATTCGATTCGATTCAATTCGGTCTGGTTCGGTTCAATTTGGTCTGGTTCGGTTCAGTTCGATCCAGTTTTGTCCTATCCGGACCGCTCGGTTTGGTCCGGTCAAGTCCGGTCCAGTCTGATTCGGCTTGACTCGGTTCAGTCTGGTTCGATTCGGCTCGATTCAGTTTGGTTGGGTTTAGTTCGGATATGCTCGATTCGATCCGATCCAATGTGGTCTGACTTGGTTCGTTTCGGTTGGTTCATGTTAACAAAAATTGGGACTTAATTAAACAAAAATAACAAATATAGGGACCAAATTGAATATGCAACATTGATTTTGACATGTGTCACACTACTGGGTTGACACGTGAACATTTTAAAAAATATTTAAAAGTTTAAAAATTATTTAAAAAAAATTAAAAAAACTATGAAGAGACACGTGTTGATAACCGTTAATAATCTAAACAGTATTAACAAAAAATATCCAATTAAATAAAATTATCAAAAATTAAGACTTATTTAAACACAAGACCAAAATTATATCTTAATTAATAAAACTTGACGATAATATATTTTAACCTTTTATAAATTTTACTATTAAACTTTCAGTATATTTAATCATCGAACTCTCAGTTTAGTAAATTTTATCGTCTGGAATTTAAAATTATATATGTTTCATATTTTAGTCAATTAAATGTCAATTTATTGACGATGTAATAGAATGACTAAAATTTGATCATATATATATATATATATATATATATATATAAATTATCATAATAATTATAATGTTTTTTGGAAATACGGAAACCACAACTCCTAAACTAGTGCAAACAGTTAGATAAACAATTTGACTCAAAATTATTTTGAATAACTATAATTAAATTATTTAATTTTACAAACTATTTTAAATATAAAAGTTCAAAAATGTCAAAAAATATTTTATTTTGAAAAAACTAGATTTAACAGAGGATCAATTAATTATTTTATGGAAAGTAGTTACTATAAACCGCCAAAAAAAATTATGGATAATATTTTGAAGATTCACAAAAATTTGTAGACTATTTTTTTTTTTTATCTAAAACTTCTACATATATTTCATCTAATTTTATATTACTTATCACTTAAAATGATTTACTATGTAATAATTACAACCAAAATGGAGATAATTTATGGTCAGTTTAGTATATAACAAAAAAAAAAAAAAACAAAACAAACTACAATATAAAAACTAACAAAAACAACAATATCAAAAAATATAAATTTTTTTTTTTTTCTCTAATATATGATAATTTATATATATATATATATATATATATATATATATATATATATATATATATATATAT
>Ga0099822_1005345_pt1 | contig 16750 bp, 8 predicted proteins | sample CowpeawhiteBW_FD_76839 | JGI IMG/M metagenome (GOLD analysis project Ga0099822, IMG submission 76839) | Root nodule microbial communities of legume samples collected from California USA - Cow pea white BW | ecosystem: Host-associated > Plants > Roots > Nodule | place: USA: California | collected...
AAATTTTATAAAAAAAAAAAAAAAAAAAAAAAAAAAAAAAAAAAAAAAAATAATTAAAAAAACCCAAATAAAAAAAAAAAAAAAAAAACATATATTTAGCCAATTCTCCTACATGTGAAAAGTAAATGTTTTAGAATTATAACAACGATTGGAATTCGAATCTTTAAAAGAATAAATAAATACCAGAGTAGATTTTAGTATTTCTCATCTTAGGATTAGAAAATTAGAAATCTGAGATAAAGAAAATAGAAAAATAAAGGTTTAGATAATAAAATCAGAAATTTTTTAATAATAGATTTTCACAAAATGTTAGTTAAAGAAAATTTTATATTTTGGATACATATATGAATAAGGAAAAAAGTACAAACTAGAACTAAGATGAGATGACAGTATGTATGATATCGAAATTTTGAATAAATTAGAAGTTATTTATTAGAGAGGAACTTATATTGCACAATCTTATCGGATATGCATAAAAATAAAGATAACAAGAAATGTAGAAGATATGTAGTGTCAGACAACGCTTATAAAGGATAAAATAGTTTTAACCTTCAATGTAGTCTTTAAATACATCTTTCTCAAAGTGTTTTCTTTCAGAGTTGAGTCAAGAATCAGTGTTGTTAGTGATTAAAGATTATGCATTTATTTGTTGCATATCATTTGTTTTTATGCAAAGATAAGAGATACCCACTCGTATTAACTTATGATTATTAAATAATGAAATTTTATAATTTGCATAAAAATTGAATATTAAAATTACTTTTAGTTTGAATATATTATTTTGATCTTTCAAATTATTGATCAAAATCCACAAATAAACATGTATACTTTGGATGAAACAATATATTATTATTAAGTTAATTTTGCATATAGATATATAGTAAAAAAAAAAATTGAAACTAAAGGTAAAGATATTGACATGGAGAGTAATGTTAAATAGAATACCAAACAATGATAATAAATAATGTTTATGTTGGGTTTTTTCATGGAAGATGTTCCTTGAAAAGATACAACATTAATGAAATTTAATTTATATTTATTTGAGACCCTCTCACAAAGTGAAATTTTATATTTGAATCTTCAAAATGAAAAAATAAATTAAATTCTCTCATATGCTAAAAAAGATATTGTAAAACTTACAAAACAATTACTTAAAAGTGAAATCTACGTAACAATTGATTAAATAGGTGTTAGGAATGCATTTTTATGCAAGTCAATTGACAAAGCATTCTTCTATAATTGCAATGAATTGTTCCATTACAAAAAAACACGCGCACCCAGGTCGAAAAACAACGTAATTAATAACTCCAACAACATGCTTAGTTTAAAACAAATTCTGCAGATTCATAAACAAAAACACAGACAATTAATTTCCCCCAAGTTACAACTTCCCACCATCTATTACTACGCTCTCTTCAAATAATTGTTTTGATGTTTGAAATTCCATTCTTTTCACCAACTTTCCACATTCCTAATGTTAACCATTTTATATACAAATCTAGGGAAATTCTATCACTTGTTGCTAACTCTGTTTTTTTTTTTGAAGAATACCTTCAAGAAATCAATAAATTTAATATATTTTTAGTAGAAGTTATAAGGGTTTCTATTTTAGCTTCCTTATTTTTATATTATAATAATGCTTATGTTTAAACTGATTAAGTATTAGACGAAGAATAAGGGTATAATTGAGAAAAAAATAAGTGATTAAGATAATCTTGTTTTGAATTTTGAAAATAATAGCTAAAGAGGAATATATCTATTTTTAAATCCAACAATTAAAATGAAACTGAGAAAATATTTTCTATTTACAATTTGGGATGGAAATGCATTCCATATCTGGACTTAAGATCGAGTTAATTTATTTTCATCATCTTTTGTCATCATATTTTAGAAACAATAACATAGATAGTTGTGTTGTGTCACCTATTTTATCGCCTACCTAACTTCTCGATTAAATATTTTTATTGTTTTCTTTCTTCCCTTTCTAGAACTGTATTTGACATATTACCTTTCTTCAAATTATCCCAAATTGCCATTCTTTTTTCTCTTCTCTTTTTAGAAGTGCATTTCGTGTTATCTTATTACCTTTCTTTCAATCTTCTCAAATTTCCATTCTGTTGTCTTTACATGATTAAAAATTAATATAAGACATAATATAATGTACAATGTGAAGCTGAAAATTCTAGAAGAAACGAAAGCTAACTGCATAAAACCAAACAAGAAACTACGTGAGTGTTTAGATAACAAGAAGCAAACCAAAGATGTAAAAATTACAAATCGGGATTTGCCCTTTTCATAATGTTGGAAGAAAATTGCTATGTAACTCGGATATCACATTCATACCCTGTTACGAGTGCTGTCAACTGGTGTCATAATATCACGCGTATTCGGATATTGCACCACCATTATTTTGTACAACACTCCAAACACAACCTCAAAAAACCCCGTCACATGTGACGACACCCACAATAAAATACCTTAACACGATTGTTTCAATGGACACATTCATACTTGAATGTCGTGGACATGCTATGTGGTTGATGAAGCGAAATTTACAGAGAAAATATATAATAAAAATATAAGGAATCCTAGAGTTGAAGGCCACACATCCCTAAAATCCTACATAAAATATTTGGTTGCTTCCGTGTATAGAATAATGATAATATATAGATATAGTTGTTGTCCTGAGAAAAGGACCTCCAAAACAGATGTTACATATTTAAGGACAAAATCATGACCTCTGAATTGTACCTCATGTGTGAACTTTGAACCACTATTGTTAATTGTTAACCCTCTTTGCCATTTCCTGCACTTTACCTCCTTACCCATCTATCTCCAGATAAGCTGTCATATTGAGTACAACTCCAATTTGGGCAGACATAGGAACCCATTTCCCAAAACCCTACAAATTTTCAAAATCATTCATTCATCTTCCTTTCTTTTCACTACTTCCCTGATGGTGAAACCCTCTTCCCTATTGCACCAGGTGACCAGAAATCAGCACCGTTGCTACTCGCCACGTGTACGGTGCATCCCACAGGGATCAGGCACAGACCCCTACTCCTCAAGTCCTTCTTCACTTCCCCTTCGCTGTTTTCTCCTTCTTCTCCCTGAAATAATGCACACACACCAAATCTCTTCAGTCATCAATACCTACCTTATATGGCAATGTGTCACACTGTTCACTCTGCTCACTCACTACAAACAAGGATCAGCATTTTCAAGTAAGCTATAATATCTGCAGTATTGTCCCCATCAAGCGGGCCCTGCAACTCCCACCTTTGCTACTTATACATTTTGTTTACTTCTAATAAATCAAGCTTTTCAATTGCATCCACAATATCGGGGTTTTGCAACCACACTTGTGACTGCTTCGTACTACGTTTGTCTACGGTTTTTCACAACATCAAAGGTTTAAGGTTGTGACAAAATTGCATGTAATTGTGACATCAGTTGCATTTATCAACAGTCTCTCGTAAAGTCAAAGAGACAGAAGCGTGAATCGAATTAAAAACCTTGCACGATAAAGAAGAATGCGAGAATGATGAAAGATGGGATGGGACTCACGTGCTGCTGTTGGTGGTGTGAGGAAGACAGGCTTTGCAAGTAAGGAGAGCACAGGACCTGAACTTGGTCATGAAGAAATCTTATATATCCCATGGCCTCGTGAAGCACCGATGCTGTATCTGTCTGCACATGCAGTTTCGATCAACACTCAAAATCTCAATTCAATCAACCCCTTTTCAATTTACAAAACTCCAATTCTGAAAACACTCACCTTGCCGAAGGGAGAAACAAGCTGTTGTAACGCTGCGATTCTTTCCCCGAGCTTCTCCTTCCTCTGATATTCCAAATAACTCGTTAAACTACATGAAACTATGACAATAACAACCTTTTTAAAAACCATGCGACATTTTTTTTATTAGAAAACGACAGGCCGTGTATCTGTGACCGAGAAAAGTTTGAGTTCGAATTGAAGACAGAGAAGAAAACGACATGCAAACAATCCACGGTCGACTATTTTCCTTACCTTTGCATGTCCGGTTGAGGTGGGGTTCTCTGCTTTGGTCTTTTTAGTTTGTCTCTGGCCTCCGACACCCACCTTGGCCACTGGTTCTTGTCCCAACCCATTCCGCTTTTTCTGCAAACTCTTGAGCAAAAGACAAAATGAAAAACGAAAAAAAGAAGATAGTAGCCAGAAAACACAGAGAGAGAGAGAGAGTGACATACAGTGGACTTGGGTAGGGAAGTGAAGGCGGTGTTGGTGTGGTTGGAGGATGAAGCAGAAGAGGAGTCACTGGAAGTGATGACAGATTTCTGAGGGGTGACGGGAATGTGGGGTTGGGTTCCGAAGCATAGCATCTTGGGTGGCTTGTGAAAGGAGAAAAGAGGCGAAGCGGAGAGGTTGTGTTGATCGTAAGAGCAGTGGTGGTGAGGGAGAGACAATGCAGGTGTTGTTGCATCATGGTCATCTCCGAATAGTAACTGAGAAAAAGTGGTCCCTGTGAGTTCAAATTCGTCCTTGGGGTCCATGGTTGGGAGTTGGAAATGAAAAATGAAGGGGAAAGAGAAAAAAAGAGGGTTGTGTTGTGTTGTGGGAGAAAGAGAAAAAGTGGAAGAAACAAGTGTCGAGTGAGAAAGAGTGTGGAAGGGACATATGTAAATGTTAATGTCTGTCGTGGTGAGAGTAGTAATTGGTGAGAAAATGTTGGGAAGAAAGAAGAATAGAGCGATGGGCTGGGTGGGGTGCGGTGTGGTGTGGGAAAGTGGGCTCTTTCCGAGGACGGCTTCGGTTTTCGGCAACCAATGGTCAAACCCACCTGGCCCGAGAAAACCGTGTTTGAGCCCTCCAACGCGTTTTTGTTCCTCTCACCGCTTCTTCTTCTTTCTTACCTCACCAGATTACCAGTGTTAGTTACTGCTCTACTGTTCAATATTTGTACCAATTCATTTGTCATCATTTTGCAATAGAATTTCCTTCCTAAACTTTTTCTAGTTTTACAGTTTTTTCAATTCTTTTATAAAATGGTTTTAAGACTGTCTTTATAATACACAGGAGTGGTTTTAATTTTTGTTTTTTATTACAATTGTTTAATAATGAATTAATAAAGTTTTCCGAATTGTGCAAATGAAACAAAAGTTTAATTCTTTACATTTATATTTTTTAATTATATGATTCATTTATATTTTTATATACATTTTAGTATATATTTTTTATACGATTGAGTTTTCTTTAACCGAGTGTATTTTGTCAAATATTCTGACATCTAACATCTAATAATTTAATATTAATTTTATTTTAAATGTAAAGGTGAATTATTGATTTAAATATAGAAATTAAATTACTTAGATATTACTAAAATCATTTATTTTCTAAGTTTGTGTCTCGATTATAATATCAAAATCTAGTAATTATGATTATGAATCTGTTACTGAGCCTTTCTTAAATCGATCATTGATTAAGAAAAAACTTGATATGGGATATATTAATAAATGAACTCTAAACTTAATTTAATTATATAAAAATTATAAAAATTGTAAAGTAAGATTTGTACTTTATTTATATATTCTAAATTAGTTTTATTATTAGGTTACGTGAGACTTTCAACATACATCTCTTACAATGAAGTATATACAGTCGATACATAAGATGCATTAATGATTGATCTCATAACCATATATTCTAAATTAGTTTTATTATTAGACTACGTGGGACTTTCAACACACATCTCTTATAATAAAATATATACAATCCATATGTAAGACTATGCATTAATGGTTGATCTCATAACGGATTGAATAATATATCTAATAAATAATAAATTTTTCGTTAGCAGGTGATACAATAGGCCAAATAAAAGACAAATCTCGTTATAATAGACTCTAACAAATATAAATTTTAAGACTAACTCAATTTCATAAAACTGAATTATAAATAAATTTCTCCACCTCCAAAAGATGGTATCTCTTACGTTAAAATTAAGCGTGAAATTTGTTTTGTGCGTGTGAGAGTTATAGAATCTTCAAATCTCCTTTATTTTGGATAGTGTGAATTGATTAATCAAATGGTGTGGCTTGTACCGAATAAATTTATCTTGGATACACGTGTGGTTTAACAATACAAAGGAAGTTGAACTTATTATATCTCCTATTGGGATTTTTTTTTCTTTATCAACATGACAACTAAGAACTGGGGTGAAAAGAAAGCAAGGACAAGAGAAGCATTTGATGATAAAATTATTTAGTTTTGTTCTATATTAAATAGACTTTATCTTTTATTTTTTATATTGTATACCTATTATCTTAATTTTTTTTAGTATATAGGGCTTTAGATAATAAAGACTAAAGAGATTAAAAATATGTGTATACAAAAAAATATATTTACACACGATAATTTATAATTTATTTTAGGAATTAATAGATTATACACTGCAGACTATTTTAGTTAGATTATAGGTTTTACTCATGGGTGATAACTGTCTTGAGCTATTCAATGAATCAACATAACTAGATGGAATCCAATTAAATGAAGTTGATTTTAATTTATGATTAAATTAAATCCGACATAATCGATTTTTATCTGGGTTTAATAAAGTGACTTTTTATTTTACTTTAAATTTTAAATTAATTATATTATTTTTTAATAAAATTAATACTTAAAAATAAAAAAATTTATTAAATAAATAAAATTTTTTAAAAATATTTATCTCATTAATTCAACTCAATCTAATCATTCATTAATTTGAATTGGTTAGCTTATAAAAAAAAGTTAAATACTTATTTAATTCATATTTTTGTTCATGTAAGTTCATAATTTTTTTTTATAGCTTTTTCTTTTTAATTTGAAAAAAAAAATTATTCATGTGTCAAATTACCATTGTGTCATGTGATAGTAGCATAATTATATTAGTATAGTGTCGATTGTTATTTTCTTATATTACCTGCGGGTGTTTTAATATTAGTTTATAAATGGGTTGGATGTAAATATCATACTATTCTTACTCGCGAGTGTTTTAATATCAGTTTATAATGGTTGGATGCGAATATCATGTTATCCTTAACTGAATGTATATGTTACCCACAAAAAATTAAAAAAAAATAATTTATATTTTATTAAGTTAAATTTATAAAATTAAAATTTAATTTATATTATTTTAGATTAAATTTAATGAAAATGAAAATTTAATTTATATTTAATATAATTTATATTTTTTTGTAAATTTAATTAAATTTTCTTTTGAAATTTTATAAAATATTTGTTTTTTAAATATTAGTAAGTATTCACGGGTATCCGCAAAAGTCCCGCAGGTATTTTTAAACGAGTTCTTGTGTGGGTAACGGGCGGGTAACGGGACGGGTAGCAGGTGGGTTCTTTTGTTACGAGTCAGGTTGCAGGTATGCATTATTTGCACCCGACCTGACCCGACCCGACCCGACCCGTTCTCATCCCTATTAGTTAATATTAATGACCAATTTAGAGATCAATTCATAATAAAAAAACTATTTTAGTTATCAATTTAGAGAGCAATTATAATTTTTTGAAACTATTTTAGTTACCAATTATTTATAGCTTATACTTTGGTATATAAATTTGTCAATCCCTGTATGGGTTGGGCTCATGCTCATTGGTATTGTATCTAAGTAATTCTCTCTCAAAAGATTCAATAGTGGTATCAAAGCCTAGTTTGTGGACGACTTAGGTAAAACCCTCTATTGAAAGTCTTGCTGACAGTAAGTTAGGTAAGCGTGTCCGTTAAGAAAAAAAAAATGACGGTACAAAAAAGGGGTACTTGGTAGTTAGCTTGAGAGGGAAGTACCAATGTGAAGGGACTTATACTTGAGGGGAGATTGTTCGAAATTCAAGTGTGAGTCTAAGTACGACATTGAGTAAAAATGAGAAAGTTGAACATCATACAATGATGAAAACCCATAAACTCATCGTCTTAAGATTTTAGGTTAAGAGTAGTGTTAATCCCTTGTGTGTGGGTCAAACTCATGCTCATTGATATTGTATCTTTCCAATGATTTTCTCTTGAAAGACCCAACACTAATTACTAATTCACAAAATTATTAATTCACAAAAATATATCTAAACTACATTGAACAAACTCAATAAAAATAGGGACTAAATTATTATTTAAGTTTATAAAAAATAAAACAAAAATTCAAGCCAGACCAATTAATCATACATTTTGTTTATTTTTAATATATTTTACTTATTATTATTATTATTATCTATTTTTAAAATTATATTAATGCACCATTTTGAATATTTATCAAGATATTTCAACTTTCTTTATGTAGCTGTAATCGAAAAAGGTTAACATTAAAAATTTAAAATTAAAGTAATATATTATTTGTATGATAATATATAAAATTATATTCCATAAAAATTTGTCAGAAAAAACCTTATTGTAACATTATGTTAAGTTGATAAATAAAAAATTTCTCAAAAAAGGAAAACAATTAATACTCATTAGATATAAAAGTTCACATAACATGACATATTCAAATAAAACGCAAACATAATTAAAAAAAAGTACTTATTTTATTAATAAGAGTTATTGAGTTTTTAAAAATATAAGATTGCAATTATATAATAATATATTAGAAGCTAACTTCATCAAAAAGAACCTTAATAGTGGTAGGAGTTAATTTCGTCCATCATGAAAACAGATGACATGATAATAAAATTTTAAATTTTATTTTTATATATAAAAATAAAAACTAATAAGACGATCTAAGTGTATTGCATTTTATTAATTTGTCAATACTCTTTTAAAATGTCTTTCTCTCAAAAATTAAAAGATATATAAATGATAATGAATGATATAAAAGGAGTTGGATGGCCATTAATAATTTTAAAAAACGAAGAAAAATAATTAAAATTTGTTTATATTTTATGAAATTTTATAATTATTAAAATACTTACAATAAGTAATGGAGGATGGTAGAAAAGACAATAAATAATTTGGTTTATATGTATGTTTGTGTGATTCATAAAGCTTGTTGGAAACTTCACTGGGCCACACGTGGCCCATAAACTAACCATGACAAAACCTGAGTCTACGTATGCAGTTATCACATGGACAAGAGAAATTAGACAGAATTCTATAGCCATAGAAGAAGCAGAACATGAAGACAGAGAAAATGAAAGAAAATTGGCGCCATCAATGAATCCAACCTACAACCTCAAATACGACACAAAGCTGCACTTACAACCACCAGTTCCTCATCCCTCCGTGGCTTAAACTGCTTCCAAGTTGGCAACCCCGTTATCATTCGTTCGCTCCTTAAAACCCCGTTCCCTCTTCCACATAACCTACACTAACATTTTCCCACACACTCCACAACACACAAGAAACACCATGGATATTTGGTCATGGATATGTGAGCTCCCAAACTCTGTGGAGTGGACCGAGTCTGACTCGCCACTCATGTTCGAACTGGCGAGTGAAGAGAAGGACGAGTCAGCTCGTTCCATCCACCTCAAAGCTGAGAGAACCTCCGGGTCTGACTCGGAAGCGGTGGTCACCTTCACCGTATGCTTGCAGGGTTTTCACCCTCACAACGCCCACAAGCCTCTGTGGGTCTCCGAAAAGTGCCACCTTTCATCACAAAACCCCTTCCTCCCTCTCCTCCTCCAACTGCTCCAAGAAATCATATCCAGCTCTCCCACGGCGCACGATAGCACCTGCCCCCGCTCCCAGCTCCAGAAACTCAAGCCCGAACCCATCGCATGGATCATGGACTCTCACACACCCGAGTCCCTCTCCACCTTCTTCAACCTCGTCTTCACCATGCGCCTCTTCTGGCTCTGCGCGTTCCAAGCGCCCCCCGAAGCCGGCTCGCTCTACTTCCACTCCCTCCTCACTCCCACCCTCGAATCGGCGTCGTCCAAACTCGCCTCCGTCCTCCGCACCTTCTTCATCACCGTCGGCGTCGACACCGAACTCTGCTTCATGCGCACCCTCGGTTACATCATAACAAAACTACACATGATAAAAGAACTGAGCGTAGGGTTAGGTTTAAAAACGCTCGTGCCTTCCCCCAGATTCTCTTACGCGACGGAGGCTCACGGTCTCTGGATCCTGAAGGGTTACTCCCCGGTGATGAATATGAAACTGGTGCGAAGCAACGCTCAAAAAAGTCAATTCTGCGGCATCGACGCTAAGGAGTCCATTCTCCGTTACGCTCTGGCGCACCACCAACTTGAGGCACACGTGCAGATAGATTACACCGTTGGATTCTGCGAGGGGTTCATCCAGGTTCGTGCACGTTTGGATAACATACGCCTCCAGGTGGCGAGGCTAGGTTTCAACCAAAACGACGAAGTGGATTTCATCGAGGAGAAACACTTTCCGTCCCGGGGTAGGGTGTGGGTTGGCCCGGAGATCGGAGCGACTTACTGTGGCGGGCTGAGCTTGGGGCGGTCGACGGAGAACAGAGAGAGCGAAGTGGAACTCCAAAAGGTGGTGAAGGGTAATTTGGAGAAGTCGGAGGGTTCTAACGTGACAGCGTCGGCGAGGTCGTCGAGGAGGACGCGAAGTAGGAGTTGGAGAATGGACCAGGACGCGGAGGGCAACGCAGCCATATTCGACGTGGTTTTGCATGATAATGGTACGGGCGTGGAAGTGGGGTCGTTGAAGGGCACAAGTGAAACGGGTGATGAGCGTGTTCATGGACTGAGAGGGCGATACGTGAGGGGAAACAGAGCGTTTACCAAAAGCGGATCGGTGGTTATTGCAGGAGATGAATATGGAGAAGAAGTGGGGTGGAGGCTGAGCAAAGAGATGGAAGGGAGTGTGTTGAAGTGGAGAATTGGTGGAGAGTTTTGGCTTACCTATTTGCCCAACCTAACCAAGGGTTCTTATTATGAAACTAGGTATATTGAGTGGTGTGATGAAGTTGACTTGCCTCTTATTCATGCCAAAACACCATAGCCACGCATTTGTGAGCAGCAGAAGTTTGGGTGTAGATGTATGTACAATAAACTCGGAAATTATTAAGGTTAGTTAGTGTGTCTGTTGTGGTTAAGAAATATATATTTCTGCATAGTTAAACAAACGTCTTATGTGTCATTTCCTAGATCCATAGCCTCTATGTACATACAGTAAGGTCATATTCATGGCAAGTAGTTGTAAGACTCATTTCCAAGTGCTTTTATAATATTTAATTTCTACGAAATTTTAGTTCATTTTTTATGATTAATGGTATTATTTAACTAATAATGCAAAATAAAGATATTACAAGAGATATTATATGGGTTTTTGAGAAACATTATGATAAATTGTCCATAGTAATTTGGTATGGAAAATGATTTTTTATTATTAAATTTTGACAACTTTTTCTTATAATATGATGTGTCATTTTTTCATTTTAAATTATTTTTTATTTTTTTATTTTTTCATTCTCTCATTCTCAATATTCTAAAATCACTTAAAAAGATAGCACCTCATATTATAAAAGAAATTTGTTAAAATTTAATAGTCAAAATATCATTATCCATTTAATAAATACTCAATATTATATTACTAGCTAAGGAGTAACAATATGAGGGAGTTTTTTTTTTTTGTATTTCAGGTTGGTTTCAAGTTTGAATTTGTAAATATGAGTTATTTGACTTTTTTGGTAAAGCAGGATGAAGTCAAGAGGAGTGTGAACGACATCAAGGTTAAAGTCGTCATTGTATTAGAGAAGTAAAATCATTGTGATTCATGACAATTTCAATATTATAAAAGTGAAGTCGTCATGAGTCCTAACAACTTCACTACTCTATATTACCTGAAATCGTCATAACTCGTGATGACTTTACTTTTCAAAAAAAAAAACAAGAAAGACCGTCCTGTATAACAACTGTAAAATCGTTCTTGCTCATCACGATTTCATTATATTTTACAAAAAAAAATAATAAACCGATCCATATATACAATTTTAACTTCAAACCAACCTCCAAATAAAAAAAAAAAAACCGTATAAAGATAAATGGGTCTTCCGTTCATGACAAGGCTTGCGGGAGAGTTCTTCTCTTCTCCAGCTCAACTAGTTTTTGTTCAGCATTTAGAGGGTTTTTCTCTCCAAGTCAATTAACTTTTAAAATATGAATTTTATATTTATATTAATTAAAATTTAAAATGATTACAATTTTATTTCTGTTGCAATTTTTTCGGGCCCTACCTAGTGTATATATATAAAATAAAATAAATTCAATCTCACTTTTGTTTTTTAATAGTAGAACTTGGGTTTTATAGTTTTTAACTATATACTTGTACGATCTTTCTGTTTGATCTTTGGTAATTTTCAAAACTATTTACTTTAAAATTTACAGGGATAGTTTTTAATCTCGACATCCAAATTTTAAAGAAATAAAATAAAAGATAAAACATATTTTTAGTTTCTGTTATTAAATAAGTATTTAAATAGTTATAAATTTGTCGTCTAAAAACACGTATAAAATAAAATATGAGTATATCGTTATATGTATATTACATATTTTTTCTATTTTTATTATTCTTGACTATTAATTTATATATTGGTCGATAATTTACTCTTTGCTATTATCTTGATAAGATTCTTTAAAAGAAAAATGATTTTTTTACCAACTAAATCTTGATAATTTTTTCTTATTTTTTGAGGTGTCATCTCCTAAATGATTTTTATTTATTTTTACATTTCAAAACCACTTTAAAATATTATTTTATAAAAAAAATTATCAAAATTTAATTATTAAAATATCATTTTTACATTTGTAATGGTTGTTGGTTAGTATAAAAAATTGGATAACAAGCGTAATGTCATATATTACAGTCATAGTACGACTATTATACACAATAATTGCTTAACTAAATTTCTTTATACGGTTATATATATTTTAATTTGATAATACAACTATAAAATAATTAGTGTCTATGTATTATTTTTAGATGTTAAAAAGTATTAACATTTGATGTCTAAATCTAAGAGTTAATGGTTCTTAATACTTACTGCAAGATTTTTTTTATATGGGCGATGAAGTTCACTTGAGGTATGTTGTAATAGTTGAATACATCATTTAATCAATTTTAAGAATTATAACATTATAGTTAAAAAAAATATTAATTGGTTATATAATATGATTAAGTTTAAATGTTTTTCTTAACTATGTTGATATACATTTTTTTTCATATTTACATCGATTTATTTACTTATACTTAAATAAATCATAAGTAATGTATGTACATGTATGACAACGACTAAAATCAAAGATTAAAATAATTGTTTGCATAATTAATATAGAAATACAGATATATACTACCATGTTCAAACACAAAGGATTAGTACAGTACTCTTATCCATTATTAAATGTTCCACGATTTTGTGATATGATCAATACCTTATCCTGTACCCATAGTTAAACCTACCACGAGTTAAAGCCTTTAATTATGATTGATCATTAGTAATTATAATTTCCATTATCACATTCATGCTACCGGATTCTATTCCTCAAGACATTACTTTATATATATATATATATATATATATATATATATATATATATATATTTTTTTTTTTTATAATAATAAATTTATAAGTAATAACAAATTATTGAAAAAAATAAAAGATAAAAGTTCGTAATAATACATACATAAAATTATTTGAAAAGAAAAGAAAGAAATTATGTATTAAAATACATAATATATTATGTATTAAAGTAAATAATGTAATTGACAAAACAACAATATTACATAAATAATACTGGTTTTATAAAATGACACGACAATTCACAATTTAATACATCTTCTATTTAATTTTTCCAAACATGAGTTAGTTGAGTATTGACTTGTTGCAAATGCAAAACTGGTATATAGTGTGTACACGTCCTCTTGTTCCTTATAGAATTTATAATACGGCAAACATTCATAAAGAAAAAACTACTTTATCAATACTGCGAGTAAAAAATAAATTATTTTGTCAATCCAATTTAGACAAAACTTTTTAATCGATTATTTGAAATGAAATGCTCATAAAATAATTAATTTGATTTAAAGATTCATAATTTTCTATTGCATCTCAAATAATAGGAAAAAATTAACATGATTTTATAGAACATGTGATGGAGTATCCCTCAAAAAAAGACACGAGAGTGAATATTGGATAGCTGTCATCGCCCACACCTTTCTCCACTCACATCACGTGCAAATCATAAAATATCCCATTTTTAAGCCAACAACAAAGATAGAAACACCATTTTTCGAGGTTGATGTCATATTATGTATCACTGTATCAAACTAATTTTTTATTAGTCCCAGTGTTGGACTCTAAAATGTGGGAATTTTTTCTAATCACCCATTATTAAATTTAAAATTCAAATTTTGTTTTATCTGGTATTTTTTACTGTTAAAGTTATTTTAGTCGTTTTTCTATAAGACTTGATTTTTTTATAAATTATTAGTTAATTAAATAAGACATTTTTAATAACATATAAGTAAGATTTGTTAGGTTGAGTAGTTGCTTTGTAGGGTGGGTTCCAGGAAAAAACGCCGTCAGCGTGGGCCTGCAAATGCGTGTATAATTTAAAGCGGTCACTGTTACTTCTCTTCATTTACAGCTAATTTTGATTAGTTGCTTTATCATTTCATACCATATTATTAGCTATTAATGTAACATATTTTATTTCAAACAAAGCAATTAAAGAAAATAAAGTCGATTTTAAATGTGAAAAAAAGTATATTCAAAAGGGAATACGATATTGTATATTTCTGATTGCGAATAATCTTTCAATCAAAAATATATCATCTAGACAAGTAATAGATATTTTTATCCTTTATATTTATACTATAACATCATGAAATGCTTTTCTTTAATTAAATTATAGGAACTCTAAACAAATTATTCACCTAACAGTCTAAACTTAATAAGATAAAATTTTATAAATTTATTATAAATAGCATTGTTTATGAGATAATCAATTACGACACCAAAGTATTTTTATAGGCATACTTTTTCTTATATGGGAATTTAATCTAATCCTTATCGCATCTCTAATTAAATACTAAAGAAGCATGTAAAAGTTTCTTTAGTCTTTGTACTGTGGTTTAAGTTATATAAGAACATAATAAAAAGAATTTTTATTTCTTAGAATATATAAATTTTTATAATATTTATATTTTAAATGATTGTTTTTGAAAATTTAATTATTTTTTAATTTAAAATGATTATTTTATCTCTTAACTACTTATTTATTTAAATTAAATATTTATTTTAAACTAAATTATTATATGCAATAAAAAATAAATATAATATGTATTTTCACTGATATGAGTAAAAGATATAATACGCGGAAAAATACATTATATTATTTATGAAAGTTTGATCTATATAATTATTTTAATTTTAAATTTTATTTTGCTATAGGAAGTTACAATTTTAGTATCTATTCCCGATTTAAAATTTATTTCTAGTCGTCATTGGTAATCTTGAATAAGAAAACAAAAAATTATTAGTCTCTAAAACGCGTAACATTATCATAATAGTTTTTAAAATAGAAAATTGAAATTAATTATTTTAGTTCCCAGCATATGTGCATAATGTTTATTTATTTTTTCTTAGAAAAAGCTTAAATAAGTTTTTGTCCTTCAAAAGTTTGAATTTTTTGTGATCGAAAATATTATTAGGATAAAAAAATCGAAGCACGTAAAGGAAATTTAAAAATATTTTAAAAATCAACATAAAATAAAAATGGAAGGCAAGTAAATAAATATTTTAAAAAAATATACAAGTTATTGGCCTGAGCGAGAAAATAATTTATTTTTCCTAAAGAAAATGTTATTTTAATTCTAAACATTGAAATAAAAAGCGTACATAAAATAAATTTGCAATTTCCTGTGTCTGGGGGAATGAATGTTAAAATAGTGAGAAAATCTGTAGAAGTAGATGACAAGGTACAATAATTTGTGGTATAAAATAGTATGTAGAAAGTGAGTGTGATGAGGTGCATTCAGAGTAGAGATGCCAACAGCTATGAGGCAGAGCAATCAGCTTCTTCTCCACCGACTTCTTCTCTACTTTGTCTTCTCTTCCTCACTGTGTTGGGCAAGCCAAGATGGAGAACGGGTTACAGTGCGCAACACCCCACAGAGTACGTGGTGGACGCCACTTTCAGGCAATGCAGGGGATGATGATGACTCTCCTCCAAGGCCCTTGAAGCTTACTTTCGCTGGGCCTGCGACGCACTGGACAGATGCCATCCCCATTGGCAATGGCCGTCTCGGTGCCATGGTTTGGGGTGGTGTACCCTCCGAACTTCTCCAGCTCAATGGTATTCTTGCTTTCAAACTCTAATCTGGCAAACCTTCGCTTTTTTAATTGCTGTTACTTCGATCCAAAGGCCAATGAAAGTGATGTTGTTGTTACATGGTAGTTGTAAGAGTTATAAACTACATGTTTTATTCCCCGTTTGATAATTTTTTATGCCCTTTCTCACTAACTCACCCTGTATAAGTTGCATTCTTAAAATTCACCGAGTTTGTACCCGCATATTGTCCTTAATTCCTTCAAGATCTTTGTTGGGATCCAATTGTACGTTTGGGACTTGAGTCCCGATTAGAAGTATGGTATTCTGGTGTGGGGTTTGCTCTCCACCTAGAAAGGGTTGTTTTTTCTGGTGTAGTTTTACTGAGGTTCTTTTCTTTGGATATATATATATATATATATATATATATATATATATATATATATATATATATATATATATATATATATATATATATAT
>Ga0099822_1005351_pt1 | contig 16741 bp, 7 predicted proteins | sample CowpeawhiteBW_FD_76839 | JGI IMG/M metagenome (GOLD analysis project Ga0099822, IMG submission 76839) | Root nodule microbial communities of legume samples collected from California USA - Cow pea white BW | ecosystem: Host-associated > Plants > Roots > Nodule | place: USA: California | collected...
ATACCCAACTGAAAAAGTCGGGGATTCCCCATACCCATACCCATACCCAGTCAATGCGGGGATTCCCCGTCAAAACGGGGACGGGTTCGGACAATACCCACGGGAACGGGTTTATTTGCCATCTCTACTGCTTGGGTGATGTGATAATATGCCAATTTTTTTATCATGTTATTTTATTTTAATAAAGTAAAATTTAATATTTATATTAATTTAATATATTTTTAAATAAAATGGCTTATGTTTTCAAATCTGAAATTCCAAAAAACATATTATATATCAATAAAGTCATGGAGTCACGTATATTCTAATCATACACTCCAACTTTATTAAATTCGCTATGATATATTTATTTCGAAAAAATAAAATAATTCTCAAACCTAATAAATTAGATTAATATGTGAACATACTGTTTGGCCGGAACAACACTTACAACTCATAATAATTATGACAGATTAGAAATAAAGCAAAACTAATTATAGTTATCCATCATTTCAAAAGATTAATCGAATGTGAAAAGGTTAAACAGTGCTTTAATCACGAAGTATTATAGTGTAATAGTTATATATAATCAGGAAATAAAATAATTAATTATTCATATAAAAGTATCATCAGAAATAACAACAAAAAGAACATAACACGAATTGAGATTGAGATATCTAAAATTTCATACTCAATGTGAGTATTTTAAATGTTTCCGCATCTTCAATGCAACTTTATACACTTAAAATTCATTTTGTTATATATAAATTATAATTTGTTTACGCAACAATTAAAATAAAAAAAAAAATATTTGAAATCTAGCAATTAAAAATAAAGAGAGCAAAACAGTTGTTGTAGTGATTGTGGTAGAATTGAATCAATAATGCATATGAAAGGCAAGAACGATGCTAACTTCTGTGTCCCTCTCACGCCCACCGTCAATAAATTGCGTTTCAGAAAGTTGTGAGAAAAGAAATGGGTGTTGCATCACGAATCAAGACAAACATGCATAATTTCAGTGTCTCAATTAATTAGATACTATCACCTACCATATATATTGCAGCTACTTTAAATAAAGTAGCACTAATGCCATAATAATGTGGTTATTTGGAGAGGCTTATGTTTAGCATTCGTGTGTACAATGACATGCTTTGTCTGGTTGTTTCCTGAACAAACCTTAAATAATTTGACAACACACATGTCAAAATTCTTGGTACCTTCCTAAGTGGAGCAATTGAGACCACCCAAGACCAATTTGATTCGTGATCAATGTGATTTAATCACTGAAGCGACCAAGCACACAACCACAATTATGCAGTTTGAGATCAAAGAAAAATGTGTTATCGCAATCTAAATCAGTTGCCAGTGTTGCTCATAACCACCACAAGGTATGATTTTGGCGAAGACTATTTCAATGCACAATTTGCTTGAGATTCAGCATTCATAAATTTCAAATCAAATTTGTTAGGGTTTCTTTTTCAATTCAAAGTACTATCTACACCACCCAACCTACTTTCCTTCCTTTCTTCATCATGTGGTTTTGCTATGATTATTCTTTTTTTTTTTCCTAAATTTCTTGCTCTAATTTGTGGACGTAGCTAACAGAGGTTTTTGCTAATAGTGATTTAACATCATAAATCAGTGATGATTATCATGCACAGAAATAATTGGTTCGTATAAAAATTCATCAGAGAAGTATCGATTTAATCAATTATTACGCTGTAGTACTGGAAAACTATTTAACAAAAAACGTTTTAATTTTGCTTTGATTGTATTTGGCATCAATATTTATTAGTAATTAATGTTCAATGTGGAAAAGAAAAATACACCCAAAGTTAAAGTACATAATATTTGGTTGTAAAAAAAAAAAAACACAGTCTGATATTTAAAAAATAAAAACTGGTTTAATATATATGTGTTATATCAGCTATTAAATAATTTGTTTTTAAAAACTTTGTAAATTTACTATTTTTATCACTGTTTTTTTATTGAAATAGGTATCCAATTTAAAAAGGTGTGTTGAAAAAAATTCTAGTAGGTAAAATACAGAATATATAATGATTTTAAAGCTAGGGAAAAATATAAAAGAAAACTATTTTACCATGTTTCAGACTCAAATTTCAAGTGAGAGGAGTTTTTTTTTATTTTTTTATGAAAAGTCATTTTAAATTGTAGTGAGATTTCTAATATGTTCTAATCGTGACAAATTAGTTATCTTGTACTTACAGAATGAGATTACCAAAATAAATAAATAAAAGCAAATTGTTTGTCTACTCTTAGAAAATTAAGATCTCACATTCATTATGACTATCATTAATTTTCAAATTACGAGTAAATTTTGTAAAGTTGAAGTGAAATATATGTCCAAACTGTAATAACTCAATAATTAAACATTACTCTAAAGTCATTGAGTCAAACATAGAAAAATAGGTTCTTTTATTTTAATTAAAAACTATAACTTTTTTCTTTTTATCCTTCTTTTGTATTGTACGCTATTTGTTTGGAACAAATTTGGTAATTTATAGTGTTTATTAGCCTTGACGTTTGGAATTTTTGTGTGGTATTGTTTGTTAGAATTGGTCCACAAACCAAAAGATGAAAAGTAGTGAAAGAATATTTTTGAATTATGTGATAAGTTAGGTCAAAGCAATCAATGATAGATCATTTCATTGAACTTTATAATCTTTCATTTCTCTTTGAATATTATTTGTCTTCTCAAAATAAAGTAATAAAACAATATATGATGACGATATATTTTCGTAAGAGAAAAAACGTGTTCTTTTTTAAATAAGAACTCAACTTCACTTTTTATTAATTAGAATTTCCTTGTTCATTGATGTTATAGTTATCATCTGTAAAAACCCAAAATTTAGGCAATTTTTTACACTGGAATATTTTAATTTTAAAAATACAATAATGGTGATACCTAAAGGTTGTCTCTCTAATTAAACTCATGAAATTAGGTAGTGACATAGTTTTGTTCGTAGGACCCTTCACTTCACCGCTGGTTAGCGTAAATTTGTCTACAATTCATGTTGGTTTGGCATCATTGTTGTACTTACTCACTTTGGTGTCTCAAACTCCAAAGTTAAATTATCTAAAAGATATACGGTTTTTTTTAACTCATGGACAACATAATTTTAGATTATGAAAATATACTTTATTTAATTTTTGTTAAAATTATTTATTGAAATTCTTTATCATCACGATCCTTACACGAATAATCAAATTACAATATATTACTTTTATTGACTATTATATTGTTTATTAGTTTTTAATTAAAATAATTATTTTCTTAAAATCGATGGATGGAAAATGGTTTTCACATTGTATGTCTAAAATTTAATACTAATAAAAAATATTTGATACATGGTTTATGTAGAACAAATTTTGACATTATGCCATAATAGTATGGTTCGTAAATTATAATTTTTATCATAAATTTAGTGTATTTTTTAATTTTTGTCTTTTGTTAATTTTATTTTTTTTAAAATTTAATATAATAACAAATGATTGATAAACTTTAAAGTGTGAACATAACAAAAATATCAAAATTCATAGTGATAGACCTCATCTTATTTATAATTATTTATTTGTATTTTATTATTATTTAATTTTAACAAAATCAAATTTAAACAATAAAAATAATATAAAATTACAATTCAAAATTTAGAGTAAAACAATATTTTTTACATGAACTTGTTTGTAACATAATAACTAGTAGAAGTTGCATCGTGATAAGAAGATAATGTGTATTTCTTTAAGGATAGTTCGGATAAACTACACTACTAACCTAACTTACCTTTAAAATATATGCCAACTTTTATTACCGGTTTATTTTATAAAATGTATATTTTTATATTGACTAAAACTAAATTACAACAAAATTGAAACCGAGTAATCCATATTTTGCACCATTTGAATGTAATTTTTATTTGAACTAATATTATAAGATAAATGATATAATTATTTTCTCTTCTTTAGATTAGGTAAAAGAGTATTGAGATGGAAGATTTAAGTAAACTTAAGTTAGTTGGTTTCGTGTTTCTAGCTTGTTTAAATGAATGAGTGAATTTGACGGCGTAGAAAAAAAATCAAAATGGGAGAAAATAAATAATAGAAAAATGTTTATATGGATAAGTATTGAATTGGGGAGTGAAAAATTATGAAAAAGAAACAGAGGATTAGAGGATGTAAAGAAATATTGTTTGAATTATGAAAAAATAGAGTAAAAAGTAAAAGAAAAATTTGTAAGTTATTTAATTGTTCTGATAAGATTAATAAATTTATAATATGATATTTAAAATTATACTCTCAGTTCTTATTGTTTCATGATGCATATTTGATTACGAAAAAGATGTATACATGAAAAAAAGTCCATAATGAATTTGCACCATCAATATGATCAATTATGCCAGGAGAGTCATTCACACATCTAAATCATTCATAGTTGAGAAATACATAAAAATGCACAATTAATGGAAAAGGTAAGATTAAATACTAAGATTTATTTTATTAAATTGACTTTCTTTGTTTCTCTCGCAACAATGACTCCAAAATCATTGCTACCATGTCTTCATAATTGTATTCTACAAATTAATATCAACAAGTAGGATTGATTTAATCTTTTTCATATCTTTGAACAATTAACTCTCATAAACAAACACACAAGTATAAAATATCTATATAATTAAATATAACTTTTAAAAATATATAGAATGAATATAATCATTATAATTCAAATTAATTATTTTTATACGTTATATTATGTTTTAACCTCAGGTTTGAATTCTGTTTGTTTGACATGATTAAGTTCAAATGATTATATAAAAAGTATAAAAATAAAAAACAAAAATTATATCTATATTTATCATTAAAGTATATAAAAAAATGTACAAGTATTTAGGATAAAGAAAAAAATTATTTTTAATTAAAATTTTGAAATTACAAAACATATTTAAACCAATCATTAAAAGAGATTTGATTGTAACTACCTGAAGGGATTGAGTTGTAACATTTTACCATCAATGTACAATGAAAAAAAAATTCAAAAGTTCCTACAATATGTAATCATACAGAAAAAGTTACCTTGCCATAAGTCTAATATAAGTAAGTTGAAGGAGGTTAGGGTATTATAATGATCACTATTTGGAGTTTGAAAAAAGTCACCAAAAAATTATAAAATTTGCTGAGAATTTTACTCGCTTCATTTGTTGGTAGAACAATGTATTATCTGTATAAGATTACGATATTTTGACAATATTTGATAAAGTTTATTTTTTGATACATGTCAAATTTTTTTTTAAATCATATCAATTTTTTTATCTAATATAAAATATTATTATGCGTGCATTGTTAAAATATTTTTTTTTCAAAAAATAATTTTTCTATCTGTATATGATTGTACATGATGTTGGGCAAAGAGGTTAAGTTTGGTAGCATGAGTAAGATGTTTAGGTCCACAATAGTTTGGTCCTTTGACCGTATGATTAGTATGGGACCCCAAATACGAAACGTGAAAGAATTTAAGACCTTTCTCAACCTATCAACCCAACATTTAACTCTACAGTTACTTCACTATTACAAGTCATCCACATTTGGGTGCCACCTTCTATTAATACTTTCTTTTACCTGTTCTTCATTTTCTTCTAACCTTTCTTCCTGTACGTTGGTCCTTGTGCACACAACATATAATGTTTCTTGTCTTGTCTTTCACCTGCTACTTTCTACTTCGTCTTTATAAATATAAATAAAATAAATCCAACCAAAATTGTGTTGTGGCCTAAGTTTAACGGTGTGTTGGGTGGCTTTGACGACACCAACCTTTGGATAAAGGAAACGATTAGAAAAAAAGAAAATTGTTTGATAAAATAACAAAACAGTAACTGCTAAAAATTAAATTATTTCTTTTTGTTTTCTCTTTAATTTAAATTCAGAACGAATCTGTTTACAAAGTAGAACCAATTATTGAGTTTATGCTTAGAAACATGTTTGGGTGTTTCCTTGGTATTGTTGGTCCATCTTGTGGTTCACAAACGTTATCAATGTTGATAAGTGATGCCATTCATTTAGTGTTTGCTTCATAAAGGAAAATTTAACTATTTATAGATATTAATAGAGACATGCATTTATTTCACAATTTTTTAATTCTATTAAATTAACATTTAATGTTATTAAAACCATGAATGGAGGGAATATGTTATCTTTTTCTATCACTATATAGTTTTGAAACTGTATTTCTTAGAATCTTCAAGAAAAATACTTATATAATATTGATATTTATACCAATATGGTAATTCGTTAATGAATGATGATAAATCTGGTAATTCAATTAAAATTTTCGTTGCAAATGATAGTATAGTATTCTCCAAATTTGAGCGAAAACTATTTTCGTCACATAAAAGTTAAAAATAAAATAAAAATACTAGCATCTGTTTAGCGTTTAATATAGCCAGTTTAATTTCATTAACTGATTTGATTATTGTTTTCTTTCTTTCTTTTGATTCATTGTTTTCCCACAGTCTGACTGTTAAATATCATTTAAAGGTGTTAATAAATATTCATCTTATTGTAACCAGTGAAAAGCCATTCATATATTTTATTATAAAAATCGTTCATGAGTTTTAAGAACACTAGAAAGTAGTTGTCTTAACAAAAACACTAACAGATAATTAATAATTTTCTTCTGTCTTAAACTTAATAATGTACAATGCATTTAATACAACATGGTGACTAAGTTCTCTCTTAAGGAAGTAAAAAGGATAAACTAAACAGTGAATGTAAAACACATCTCATTCACAGAGAATGGTAACTTAAATTTATAATAACAAAATGGTGGGCTCTGTACTGGTTTCCTCAAACATGGATTAAAAATATGATCTTGGTTAGGTTTAGTTAAAGGGATTTGATTCCACATAAACTAAAATTTGAATATTTGTTAGGAAAGGGATAAAAAAATATGAATGCGGCATTAATGGAGGAGAGGGTAAGAGAAAAATAGGAAAAGAAAAGATAAAGATTGGAGAGATGCAGGTAAATTTACAGCATGAGATGAAATGAAAGAAAAATGATCGAGATGAAATTAGTTAGGCATATAGAGAGTGATGTTCATGAAATGGCAAGAGGGAGAAGCATAGCCGGTGTTTTTATGGTGCCGTACTTGCATTACATAAGAGAATTTTGATGTTAGAAAAAGAAAAGAAAATGGATGTTTGTTTATATGCATGCGTTGGAAGGCATCTATTCCAAAACTCATCACCTACCACTGATAACTCCATCCCTTCCTCTTTATCATCACTCACATTCCCCTTCATCTCCCTCTTACCCGACCACCTTTTTCTCTGTTCTTCAGATAGCTCCACTCCAACTTAGATTCACTCTAACATTTTCCGCATATATATGGGAATAGGATTCTCGCTTATATACCCAAACTTGCTTTTGCTGACACCCCACTATTCGGAGGCCTCAAAGATCTGCCCTTTTCAGTTTCTTCCATTGTTTCAGCCTCTTAGTTCTTCAAGGGGCTGTTTCAAAGATCTGGGGTTTCAGGCTTCTAACTTGCTCTTCTGAATGAGTACTGGTGAGAGTGTGATTATTATCTCTTCAATTTGAGTTATTTCCAATCTCATGTTTCTGTTACAAGGTTCCTTTTCCTTCCAATTTTTTTCTGTTGTGTTGATTGATTGATATTGATAATGTCTTTGTGTTGCATATTGTAGGTATTGAGGCTGTCTGAAAAATGGGGTCTGGTCTTAGTGCTGGATTATCCAAGAAAACTCCAATTTTTGGTCTCAAAGTTTGGGAAATAATTGGAATTGTAGTTGGTTTGTCAATAATAGTGATTCTTGCTGTGGTCTCACTTTGCCTCACTTCAAGGAAGAAATCTAGAAAAGAGAAAGACAGGATTCCCCTTAGTCAAATACCAACTGTGTCAAAGGAAATCAAGGAAGTGCGGATTGAACAAGTGCCAACTAATGCATTTGCTCCTCGTGATGGAATACTTCTTACAATTCGGGACAAGTCCAGTGGCAAGGAATCAGACAATGTTATGGTTCATTTAGGTGTGGGGAAGATGAAGAATGGAAACAGTAACACCAACACTCACTCAGATTCATTTCGTTACATAGAGAAAGATGGCAGCGGTTCTTATTCACAGTCTGGAGAAGAAGGTAGCTCTGGCACCTTTACAGTGTACAAGCAATCTTCTTCACACCCTATAACAGCTCCCTCACCTCTATCTGGCCTTCCAGAATTTTCTCACTTGGGTTGGGGTCACTGGTTTACCTTGAGGGATCTTGAACTTGCCACTAACCGTTTTTCCAAAGAAAATGTTCTCGGTGAAGGAGGGTATGGAGTAGTTTATAAGGGCCAGTTGGTCAATGGAACTCCAGTGGCAGTTAAAAAGATACTCAATAACATGTGAGTTTCAGTACAATGTCCAATTGTCCATTGTAGATACCTTACTTTCTTAGGTTTAGTTCGTTCTCTGTTCAGCTGAAATTCAACTCCTATGGTTTTTGGTTTAGCAGTGGTCAAGCAGAGAAAGAATTTAAAGTGGAAGTTGAAGCTATTGGCCATGTCCGACACAAAAACTTGGTTCGCCTTTTGGGGTTCTGCGTTGAGGGAACCCACAGGTATCACAATTATCAATTATCATCTCAATATAAATGATTTCATATAATCTTGTCAATTTCTCAAGTTAAGTCTTAGACTCATACACTTGTACTCTGAGACAAATTGTTTGAAGAAATCAACTCCTTTTTTAAATGTTTTCACTTTAGATGTGTTTACATATGATAATGTCATTTATGCGGTTTGTTCTTAATAGTGCTAATGTATCATCGCACTTTCTTATGGTGGTTGGCTACTTTTCTGTATTAACAAATTAAAATGTGGAATTATTGCTGTGCTAAGTGTGTTATATGATGCATATATGTCATTACTGGGTTTTTAATATTGAGTAAAGTCTTACAAGTTTATGGAAACTATTCAATTTTATGTGAACTTTTTTGAGTTTGACAACCTTGCATATAACATTATAACCGGCTGAGCTAAATTAAACAGTTTTATCTTTTTCCGGAATAATATGAATTGTGCGTGTTTATTAATCTGCTACTGGGTGATTGGTGAGACTGAACTTGTGTTCACTGAAACATATTTGTCCTGTTATGATACGTTCGCAGGATATTGGTTTATGAGTATGTGAATAATGGAAACTTAGAGCAATGGCTTCATGGAGCAATGCGCCACCATGGATACCTTACCTGGGAAGCACGTATCAAGATTCTGCTGGGCACAGCCAAAGCGTGAGTGTCTGCATCTGTTACTTATATCTTTTCTTAGTCCTCATATAGAAGCAATTTACTTGTTACAGGCTAGCATATTTGCATGAAGCAATTGAGCCAAAGGTGGTGCACCGTGATATCAAGTCAAGCAATATATTAATTGATGATGATTTCAATGCCAAGGTTTCTGATTTTGGCCTGGCCAAGTTGTTGGGTGCCGGGAAGAGTTATGTCACCACAAGAGTTATGGGAACTTTTGGGTCAGTAATTTTGTGCTTTGCTGAAGTTTTCCCATACTCAGTATTGTTACTTTTGTAAGAAAATAACAAACTATTCTTCTTTCTTTCTTGCTATAAATGTTTCACAGATACGTGGCTCCTGAATATGCAAATACTGGTCTTCTAAACGAGAAGAGTGATGTTTATAGCTTTGGTGTTTTGCTATTGGAAGGAATTACTGGAAGAGACCCAGTTGACTATGGTCGACCAGCAAATGAAGTGAGTAAAACTTGCTGTTTCTCTTGGTAAAATCCAGCTTTCAGTATGCGTGCACTACTTGTTTTTTGCATGTTCATTGTTTTCACTACTACTTTAGGATAAATCCTTAGTTGATTCTTGATAAATATTTTTTTTTTCATGTTCGCTACTTGTTATCTTTGCTCTGGGATAAAAAAATTAACACTATTTTTCTACTTTCATTGTTACTATGAGGATTAGTTTGGGTGAATGGCTATAAATAGTCCTCAATCCAGCACCCTTTGCTCCATTATCAACAAGAATTCTGTGTTCTTTATAACCTATTTCTATGTGACAGGTTCGGATAAAGTGCTTCTAACTTGGCTGTACCAATTATCTGCATTACTTTCAGGTGAACCTGGTTGATTGGCTGAAGATGATGGTTGGAAATAGGAGATCAGAAGAAGTGGTGGACCCCAACATTGAAGTGAAACCATCCACTAGAGCTTTAAAACGGGCTCTGTTAACGGCTTTAAGATGTGTAGATCCAGATTCTGAGAAAAGACCCAAGATGGGCCAAGTCGTTCGAATGATGGAGTCAGAGGAATACCCTTTACCAAGAGAGGTTTGTTTTTCCCCTTTGCCATGATTAAAGTCCACAAGCTCTTCTCCTATCTCTTCAACATTCCACATTTTTTTCCCCTTTAGCTGGGATTATCTATAGTAAAAATCAACAAAAAAACTTAGTAAATATCAACTATAGTCAGCTTTTATGTTGGATGAAAGGAATGTATATGGTGGCTATTCCTCTCTATATCTTTAAATTGTTTTCACCGTCTATAAACTTGTTTTTAGAGTAAAAACTTAGAAGCATAAATCACATCATTTAATTTGAGATGGTTGTGTGAATATTCAGGACCGAAGACACCGAAGAAGAAATCGAGGGGGGAGTGGAGAAATAGATTCCCAGAAGGAATATTCTGACACAGACAGGAGTGAGATTCAGGATTCCAGAGAAGAAAGAAGAGGGTGACAATACAAATGATTCTTATACAGAATTTGGTGGGGTGTACATGGAAGTGGTAGCTTCTTTTTTATTTTCTTCCATAGCTTTTCAGATTTTTGGATGGTACAGCTGAAGATATTTTCCTTTTTAATATTTGTTTTTCCATGAATTGGTCAGTTTTTTCTTGGTGTCCCTTTGTTTGTGTGTAGGATAAGGTGTGGATGCTGTTTGTAAGATAATAACCCATAACATTGGGGGGTGTACAGAACTTTATATCTTTCTTTCTCTACTGCAAACTATATTCCATAGTCCGTTGCTAGAATGTGTGGTTTAGGGATGAAAAAAATATCTTGTATGTGAATATTTATTTATGGTAAAATTTATAACAGATACAAACCTTCATGTTCTTGCATATGTGAGTAACAGATACGTGTATGGTATCTATATTTGTATATACCTCTTATGGTTGGTGAATTTTAGATCAAATTATAAAAGTAATATGATTAGGAAGAAATATATTTACAAATTTATAAAATCAGTGTTGTTTTAAAAGCATTACAAAAAATATTTAAAATGATTTTATACTAATACAAAAGAATCACAGATTGATACGTGAAAGAAAAAAATTTCAGATAATTACAGTGTTAATATATCTTATAGAGAGAATAGAAAAAATCGAAGTAAGGTTAGCTATTATAATTTATCATATAAAAGTATACATGAAGGAACTATGAAGCTCCATGGTGAATACTTCTCTTCATGTTGAGTACAAGGTAATTATAGTGATAGTTGAATTTCAAACAACAGTCCCTTAAACAAGTAACAAAGGCAGAAACACATGATAACTCTGGCAAGAAAGTAGCTAAAGAACGGAACCAGACATAATGGAAAACATAAAAAAGCCTACTTCTCAGGATTCTCCCATTTGAGAGGCTTCACCACTTCCCAGGTGAAGTCAGTGTCCTCTCTTCCAAAGTGACCATAAGCAGCAGTTTTCAAGAACCTTCCATTTCCACCCCTTTTGAGGTCCAAATCAATGGAAATCATTCCAGGCCTAAAATCAAAATTTTCCTTCACAATCTTCAGAATCTCCTTGTCTGGAATCTTTCCAGTTCCGTAAGTGTCAACAAACACAGATAAGGGATCAGGAACACCAATTGCATATGAAATTTGTACAAGGCTTCTTCTAGCAAGACCACAAGCCACAATGCTCTTTGCAGCTTGTCTAGCAATATAGGCTCCGCTCCTGTCTACCTTGGTGGGGTCCTTCCCAGAGAAGGCACCGCCACCATGAGCTCCCCAACCACCGTACGTGTCGATGATGATTTTGCGCCCTGTGAGACCGGCGTCGCCGTGAGGACCACCGATCACAAACCGCCCCGACGGATTCAGATGGAAAATGGTCTTCTCATCTAAGTACTTCTCAGGTATCACAGCCTTGATAACATGTTCTTTGAGATCACCAGCAATCTCATCATTGGTAACAGTTTCATCATGCTGCGTTGAAATTAGGACTGTGTGGACACGAACTGGGACCATCGCACCATTGTCGTTGTAATACTCCACAGTAACTTGTGTTTTTCCATCAGGTCTTAACCAGGTGCATGTGCCATTCTTCCGCACTTCGGTGAGCCGCGCACCCAGCTTGGTTGCAAGGACATGGCTCAGAGGCATAAGCTCAGGTGTTTCATCTGTTGCATACCCAAACATGTGACCCTGATCACCGGCACCTATGTCCTCGGGTTGCCTGGTGAGGTTTCCATGGACTCCCTGAGCAATGTCGGGGCTTTGTTGTTCCAGGTAGACCAGCACCTTGCAGTTGTCGGCATCAAGACCAACATCATCGGACACAAAGCCTATAGTACGACAAGTGTCGCGAACAATCTTCTCGTAGTCTACATTGGCCTTGGTTGTTATCTCTCCGAACACCATGACCAAGTTGGTCTTGGTGCAGGTTTCGCAGGCAACCTTGCTCTCTGGATCTTGCTCCAGACAGGCATCAAGCACTGCATCAGAAATTTGGTCACAGAGCTTGTCAGGGTGACCCTCGTTCACCGACTCAGAAGTGAACAAGAAGGTATCCATTCTCCCAAGTTCCGAGCTACAAGAAACCAAACAAGGGTTAAAAATATAATCACAAATGCCTCTGAGACACCAAGGGTTGATTCAAAAACCATGCTGAAATTACCTCGCCCACAGAAACAGGAAAAGGTAAAGTTCCACCCGAATAAGAACAATATTCAGAAATTTTGATTCTTGGAAGATTAAAGAAACCCTGTCGTTATATCTTAAAAGCATAAAGATGTATTCTTCACATTCAAGAAAATAAATTACCCTTGTCGGAAAAGAAACAGGAGATAGAAAACAAAATATTGCCAAAATTAGTATGCAGCATCAAGATACAGTGGATGTAGATCACCAACTGATTTACTTTGATTAATACGAATTAGCTTTACCAATTCACAAAATGCCCAACTATGCATGGAATCAGAAAGACCCTTCAATCCTCAGCTTCAATTGTAGCAATAACTTGACATAATACACAACTAAAGAAAAATCACAACAATACCTCAGGAAAAATTGCAAATTTTTCATGTAATGAATTTCATAACAAAGAATTCAATCATGCATGAATAGAACAGAGTAATATTGTGATAATCAAAGGGACAGAAAATGAGATGAGTAAAAAGTAAGGAGAAGAACAAAATACAGAAACCCATGTAAGAACTTTTTACTCTGTAGAACATAGATAGAGTCAAGAGGGTACCAACTTTCAACTCCTTTCAGGTTTAGATAAACTTCTTGCCACTCTTACGCCGTGGCTTTAGGTTGGTATTTATAGAGTCACCGAATGGATTAGGATCCCCGACCAACTGTCACACTTTCTATGTTCTTAAGCTTTGCTGTCTAGAACACGGTATTGACACTTGTCTAGAAAACCCATTTTAATTTTCTTATATGACAATTAAAAAACTATTCAATATTTTGGTTTTCTAAAATATAACATTGTTTCCTAGTAATGTCGTTTTTCTAATTTTTATTTTACATAAAAAATAGCTTGAAATCTAATTCTGTGCTCCTTCTCCAAACTTTCGATTTTAATGCAAATTTCGAAAGTATGTATATTTTAGTTTTCTAAATTAGTCCTATTATGCCAAGATGAACCAGATGTTGGTGTTATTTTGATTGGCGTGGACAAAGAGATAAAATTATATTCTGACCATAATAAAGAATGTGATTCTTTGAAATAATAATAAACTAGTAAACAAAATTAGAAAGACAACAAATCATTATGGGTTATCTGTGGGTAGTGAATGACGGGTAAGCTTTGGTGGAGAATTGGATGAAATGCTTGAACGTTTGGTATTGAATAGAATCAAGACTGACATGATTATACTCTTGGCCAAATTATATTCAGTGGATGGATGCTTAAATAACGTAGAAGAGGGGAAGAATTTAATATAATACATCATTTCTAACAAAATTTTAAAAATGAATTTATATGTTTTTATTCTTATCTCTGATTTACTTTCTATTTTTAGTTATGATAAACTTAAATTTATTTATACTTAAATTTCAAATATGATTCAACACGAGTTTCAACTTAATTTAAAAGATAAGCATCATAATATGTTTAGTATCATAATATTCTTACTTTTTGAAAAGTAATGAAAAACATAAATATTTATTACTTATAATTAACGAATGAAATAATAATTTGAGAAAGTTTTATTTGATAAATTTTGACAAACAATTATTTTTTGATAAATAAAAAACTAAAACTTTGTTACTTTATTTTTCTAACTTCCATATCAAAATAAATAAAAAAAAGTATTCGGTTTAGTAACTTTGTCAATAAAATATTTGTCAAAAATAATTTTTAAATTAATAATTTTTATACTTGATTTTGTTATGGAATAATAATAATTTATGTGTCTAGTTTTTTTTTGAGTTTGGTTGAGTTCACATTAAACTCAAGTGAGTATGATTTCTGAAAATGACAAGGGAATTTCTCACTCATACCTCGGTGATATATATGAATATTATGAAAATTTTAGATTTGTCAAAAGAGTCATCTGGGCCGGTCTACCACGGATTAGTCATTTAGTGAGTTAATTTAACTCGACTTATCTATTAGTAAGTCAAACAAATTTAAACCTGATCTGACCCATCAAAAGTTGGTAGGTTAAACGGCTAACTCATCTAATTAAAAAAATACAATTTTTTTTTCTTAGATCACAAAAAAAATAAATTTTAATTTTAATTCAAATTCAAATAAACTTTAATACAATCCAAAATGATAATAAACTTAAAATACAAACTAAAATCACAAAAATACAAATCAATATCTAACAACAAATTACAAATAATCCACCCAAATGCAATGTCCAACATAATAAAAAACACTTGTATAACTTTTTATCTGTGATTTGATAAGTCAATTTATCGAGTGAGTTAGGTTATTTGTGAATTAAGTAGAAAGTTAATTTGTATTAAAATTCGTACAAAAAATTCAATTCCACAAATTTAAACCCATTTTGATAAATATATTAAATTCAGTGTAATGTGAGATAATACAAATCTAAATTATATGAGTAAATAAAAATAATTAGTTTTAAGCAATCGTATTTGATTGCACAACTTAACATGCTGCACGTGTCCTGCATTTGAAGAGAATATTAGTGCATGGCATGGTTATGGTAAGGGATGTGAGAGGTGGGAAAAGTGATATCTATACGTAACATAAATAATTCAAAAAAATCCATCTTGATAATTACACCTATTACCTTCATTTAGTTTTTATTATAATAATAAAAATTAATAAATAAGTATTAAAACAAAATAAAATTAAAAAAAATACTTTTCTTTAGTTATATAATACTTATTCCCCTCTATTTTCTATTTTTTTAATTTCCTTTTACCAAATATTCATTTATTGGTATTAAGAAATACAATAGATGACTCTTTTCTGTGAGTTGTACTTGTTGATTTCATATTTTTTAAAACGTGGCACGCGATAACATCATATAACACTATCACTTATTTATTTAACAAAACAAACTAACAATATACGTTGAAGTGAAATAAAAATGGAAAAACCAAAAAACTTATTTTTATCGAAAATAAAATATTACTTAAACCTAATCCACTTAAGAAGGTTGATGATAGGTTATCAATACCGCGTGCTATTTTATTCCCACAATAACAAATTATTTTATTAAATACAATTTGTTGTTTAAACAATTGTTATTTAAATACAATTTATTTGGCTGCACCAAATAAAGTGTTTATATCCAAGGATTTCTTTTATTATTTAATAAAGTGTATAAAAAGTGATGTAACGTTTTAAAGAAAAAAAAAATACGTATTAATCCGAATTTATAAAAATAGAAAAATAAAAAAGTGCGGTGAGCGTGGATCGAACACGCGACCTTCAGATCTTCAGTCTGACGCTCTCCCAACTGAGCAATCCCCGCAACTTGTTAAAATATTTTAATTTTACTTTCTTAAACTATAAGCTAAGTATAAAGAAAAACCATATTCATTAACTTTTTGCACGGGATTTAATAAAATTAAAATGTTTACTAGTGGTATATATAATAATGGGTGGTCTTAAAAAAAAGACAAAAATAATACGAAGGATATTAATAAATATGAAAATACTTAGGGCTTTATAAACTATAGTATCCAATAAAATTCGATCCAAAAATGTAAAAAATGACTTTTCTATTGGATTAGATTGAATTCTAATTTAATTTTGAAAATCAATCAAATCCAAACAATATTTATGCATATGTACATATTTTATTTACACAATTATTGTAGCATTCATACTTACATCTTAACTTCTATATATCTATAAGAAAAAGGTTAAAGGTGTTAATGCCATATATTTATTTATGAACAATATGTTTCGCTAATGCTATATTTAGAAATTATGTAAGTAAATATATATATATATATATATATATATATATATATATATATATATATATATATATATATATATATATATA
>Ga0099822_1005357_pt1 | contig 16739 bp, 8 predicted proteins | sample CowpeawhiteBW_FD_76839 | JGI IMG/M metagenome (GOLD analysis project Ga0099822, IMG submission 76839) | Root nodule microbial communities of legume samples collected from California USA - Cow pea white BW | ecosystem: Host-associated > Plants > Roots > Nodule | place: USA: California | collected...
GATGGTGTGTTTTAAAATAATGAAACTCGTTTATAACAATTCTATTTATACTAAAACCTTTTATTATTAAAATAATCGAGTCTCACTATTTTTAAACCACTATCACTTTTAAAACACCATTTTTTAGGGTCTCACAGTGTTAATTTTTTTTTGTCTTTTATGTTATTATTGTTACGTAATGAATGAAAAACACACTAATGATGATTATTATTGAATTTAATGTAACAATTATATATATATATATATATATATAATATTTTAAACTGAGATAAAAATACTTTTAATATGTTGATTGATTCAATTCTTAGATCTTAAAATAATATTGCTAGGATTAATAATTAAATTGTCTATTTTAAAGTTAGAATTCAGGATCAAACATAATTTTGTTATTAAAGCTTTTTATTTTAATGTTAAAGCAGGAATATATATTTAATTTATCATTTTATCTTGGACACGTAATAAGGGTGACTCAAAGATTCGCTAGGTCTAAAATAAATTTAAGAATATGTTTATTTTATTTATTAATAAAAAAATTTATACTAAATTGTATCAAAATTTTTTTAATTTATTTTTTGAATTTTTTATGATGAAAAATTATATATTAAATTATAGTAATTAATTTTATTTAATATTTATTTCTTTTCAATAAATAATAATGTCAAACGGTTTAATCTTTGTTCATCTTAAATAAGTTTATATTATTTTTATTTTTAAAAAATTTCTTCCAATTTTATCACTAATAATACATGTAATAATAATAATAATAATTAATATTACTTTCAATAAAATTTATAGTAATATTAATATTACTAATAATTAAAAATAATAAAAAATAATACTTACAGTAATTCACATATGATAATATTATTTATAATTGATATTATAGTTAAACTTATAAATCATAAATAAAAATAAATAAAACAAATTGGATATTATAAGTTTTGAACCCACATCGTTGCATACCAAATAATAATAAAATGATTAAATAATTATAAATGTGTATGCATGTTAATGAAAGAAAATAAGTAATGAAATATTTTTGCTAGTATCTTATTTTCTTAATATATAATATATTTGTATTTACAATATTTTGTTGTTTCATTCCTTTATTTGTGTTGCAGGAAAAAAAAAACACTAACCACTCAAGAACGGTAAAAATCAAATTATGCACCACACCTACTATTGTGAGAGGGTACGCACTATTGGAGCAACGCCACATGAAGGATTGAACAAATGAAACAAGGTAAGAGTTTACTAACCTTGTAGTGAAACATTTTTGTGATTAAGATTACTATCTGATGTAGGTCTCCATATAAAAGTTCTTTTCTATTGGGTTAAACTATTTAAAATAAATTTGTGGAGATTATTATTTTACAATAATATTTTGAAATATATATTTTGTATAATATAAAAAAAAAAACATGCGAAAACCCTATTGGTGGAATCTATTATATGTAATGTTTGTTTGTATTTTATTTTTTACTTGACAAAGAAAAATCATATGAAACAAATCAAGTCGTGTAGGCCGAGTCTACTTACTAATTGATTAATATACTTAAAATAGTTATCTTGTAGAAAGAGTATTTGGATTTGGACACTCTTTTATTGGGCCTCTCCATGAAATCCTTCAGCCCACCTTTGCATTGGCCCATCTCTTCAGCTTTCTTAACTTTTCTTTTTCCGCCTTTATTTTCCGACGAGTCAAATAATAATTACACCTCTCCTATTCAATACACAGTTTTTATATAATTTTTTAAAAATATTTCTGCTAGTTAAGTTAGCATTTTTCATTTATTTTTTCAAAATTTTAAATTACTTTTGTTACTGGAAATTTTTTAGGTTATCCATTATAACACGTAAGAATGAAATCGAGGCAATTCAAAACGAACTTGATTATTTTCATTTTTATTATTAGTGTAAACATTCATGCATGCAGAAACAGATCTTAGTTGATCCGTAAGGTCCTCCAATTTTTTCTTTTAAATTATATGTAGTATATTTTATTTATGAAAATTAAATTATATATACTTTTATTTTTTTTATAAATTATAATATTTAATGTTAATAAATAATAAGATTTAAAATTAAGCAAAGAATAAACAAATTTATTAAAATATTTTGTATGTTCTTTCTCATTATAATTTGATCACATAATATATTTATCTTTTGATTTTGTATATTTTTTTTTGTTTATGAAAAAAATAGGAAATTAGACGGACATAAACACATTCTTTATATTATGATTTTTTATATGTTATAACAGAAAGGATAACTCTCTTTTATCTATCCATAAGAAAATATTAATTTAATAATTAATATTTTTTTTTATCTCATGAGTTTTTTTATGTATTTTTTTATGAATATAGAATAAAAATTGATGTATTATATATTTTTTCATAATCGTTTTGTGATGTGATTATCATACATATCTTTTTTAATAATTACATCTCTCAATTTTATATTAAATTTTGATAAATTATGTTTTATTTTATTTTAAATAGGTATATAGATGAAAAATAAAAGAATAGATTATTGTTTATGAATGATAAGAGAAGATACTCATAAAGAGGAAAACAAGATACATTTTACTTTACATATTTTGAATTTTTTACATATTTTAAAAAATAAAACTAAGGATTTAATTTTTGAATTAAAAGAATATTTTCTAAAATTCAAAAAATTATAGTTGAAAGAGAGGGGTTTTGTATTAATCTTATAAAAAATATATGATTTTTTATTTTGAATCAAAGGAAACATTTTCTAGAATTCAAAGAATTATAATTTTATATTAATTCTTTGAAAAATATATGAAGTTTAAGTATATTATTTTTATCATTCCAAATTTTAGGACCAAAATTCACCACTACATTCATGCTCTATCTCCAACGAATATAAAATTCATGTTTTATATCCATGTGAATAATTATTCAAATATACTTTTACAGTAAATAAAAATTATAATCGAAAAACGCGATGTTATGAATGATTAAATTTCAAAAAGACATAAATTTTATCTTGAAAAAATATTAGAATTACATAAGTTTAAAAAATAAGTATCGTAGTAATTTAAAAATAAAAATTGAATAAAGATGGAACAAAGCGAATTTTATCTCTATACTTAATTTAAAATATTGAATATTATACATAATCACATTCTACAAATCTAAATATGTTCCTTCAATATGAAAATAAATTTAAATAATTTTAGGAAATACAAGTTTATTTGTGATTCTCATAAGAGGCATTCTTTAGACTTTCTTATTATAAGACATGTTCAATATCATTACATGCCTTCATTTTATCACATGCATGTGCATTATTTTTCGCAAGTATTTCATAAACACTTATAAAATAGAAAAATTAAAAATATTATTTTATAAACTAAACCAAACTTAAATATAAGTTAATTTAAAGAAAAAACACCAGTTCCGTTGTTCTGCTTACATTTGATTAAATTTGCCATTCTAAAAAATGCCTAGCATAATTGAAGCTCAATATTTTATTCCATTAGCTCATGGTCTTGTATTTAATCGATTTTTTATGTTATTGTACTGCACCTAGACGGACCAAGGAGACTACACGGCCAAGGCCGTCTACACATAACTCCATAAATAAAATTACTAAATATATAACCAGTCAAGCAAAAACACATAGCGACCCAGGCCGCCTACTTCAAAGGTTAAGGCGTAATAAGTTGATGACATTAAATTTAGAATATTGCAAGACAAGGCCCCTGGTATCAACAAACACTAACACAGGGCCTGGGCCCAGCCTAGGTCCACCTAGAAATTCAAGTATTGGCCCAACCCATAAAGGTGATAGCAACAATTAATGACTCTATAAATTTACGTGGACCCCAACAATTAAGGGGTATGCTTTCATTAATTCCTTAATCTAAGATTTGACTTTTTGAGAGCTCTTTTGCTGACTTGTTTATCGGAGCCCTCTTCGCAGGTAATCCCTTAAGGGTCCAAATCATATACACTGACAGATGGCACTTGCAAACCGATAAGGAGTCAACTCGAGAGGTCGAGAATTGAGGTAAGGCGTTGTTTGTGTCCCTAACATCTCTTATTTGTTCCCGCAAGAATAGTTATAAATTCAAAATTTAATTTTGTATTTTTCTTCACGAGAATTATAAATAAACTTGGGATTAGAAGACAAGGTCTTCTAAATGTGAAGCTTATGCATGACCCAACGATTTCAATAAGTCACTTTTTTTTCAATTTTCCATTTTTGCTTTCTATTATTTTTCTTCTTACTAATATTTTTTTTTTGCAGATTTGTATATAAAAGAGAAATCTTTCTACATTTTTTTTCATTTTATTTATATCTTTGATACTCAAATCCATTGGTTTCATATAAAAGAGGCTATGATTTCTTCATCATCCAATCCATGCAACTGGGAATCATAATTTTTACACTAAAAAACTATATACTTTTAGTAGGGGTTTAACCGTGGGGGTTGTAATAAACTCTAGTAAAAATTAGTAAAAAGTAGACATTGTAGAGGTTTTTAGAGAACCTAGCTAAGTAGCAAGTTTTCTCTAAACCCTAGTCAAATTATTATTTATCTTATTTTCTTTTTTTAACTTTTAAAAATTTTAATTTGGCCAGAGACTTTAAAAATTTTAAAAATTTTGCTAGGTTTCAGTTTCACCCTATTATTGGTTAAATTTAATCATCCTGTAAAACGTTTTCCTTCATTTTGGTGTAAAACGTTTTCCTTCATTTTGGTGTGTTATCAAGGTTCAACGGTTGAGGCTCCTTGGGGATTACCATCATTCAACTCGAATTTATTTTGTTGAGTTCACTCTAGTAATTACTTAGTAACTCCCAACCTTGTATCTTTATCAAACTCAACTCTAGTTTACTTAGCTATTTATATGTTATGTATTCTTTTCATGATTATGAAAATGATGAAGCTAACAAATCTAGCCAAATTGATTATGATGATGATGTAATAGACAAGTAATAAAAAGCTTTCATTCCTGGTGTAAAATGTGTTAAATTTTAAGAATTTAATTTCATGTTCCTCTTTATAATAAATTGTTAAATCGTGATGAAGTTACAAGTGAAAAGGCTGCTTTGAATGGTGAAGATGAAGATGGATTTCTGAAGGCTTTTAAGGTTTATTCTATCATATAATTTCACATATGCATTAAAGAGTGAGCTAAAGTTGTATACAAAATGCTTTAGCATGTCTGATTGTAAGCTAAAGCTTGAGCACCTGTTGTTGGCTATCTAAAGGACTGAATTAACCTATTATTAGCAGTTGTCATGAAAAATTATAAGAGGTTTGTAGGTTAGTTCGTAGAAGCCTATATACAACTTAGTATTAAGCACATGAGGGAGGTTTTTCATTCACTTAGACTTTTCTCTGGAGTAGCTCTTTGGGGCCTAAAATTAAAGTGAGTTTCATGATTTTAGCTTCAGTTGCTGCAATAAGGATTTCCACGTCGACAACCACATCATTAATCTGGATAACACCTTCATGTATTGTTGATAAAAGCATACATATGTATGTTTTGAAAATCCACTCAATTAGTGTAGGTGAAGATGCTAACTTTGTTGGTAGTGTTTATCAGTACCAGACCAGTAGAGGTTTGTGCTTGATGATGGCAAGAGAAACTTGCTCTCGAGGTATGACCCCGTACTAGAGTTTTTTCTTGGTAGTGTTTATCATAAAAGTTTTTTCTTTTTATATGGATTTCTTTTTCTTAATATATTGATTTTAAACTTTGTGGTATTATTACGCTGCATAAATTTTCTTTTAGTTTCCCGATATTAATATTAAGAGAAAGAAAGTAAGGCTTTAATATGTTTTATATCTTACAAATATATTACTGAGACTTATAACTCATTTGTATTGTGTTTGAGTTGGTATAAACTTATTATATCATATCAGTATTAATTTGTTCATATGTATAGAAAGAAATACATTTATATTCTGTTAGTTTATATATATATATATATATATATATATATATATATATATATAATATGGATATATGATATGATAAACAAGATATCCTTTGGATTTCCATGATCCAAGGATGATGTTAAAGTTTGAACAACCTCTGTTTTCTTATTTTTGCCTCTATGAAGTGTGCCATAAATATATGGGGTAGAATTGATTAATTTTTTTAATTATATTCTTCATGCATTTTCTTAGATATGTTTTTAGTTAAACCCATGTTTTCTATGTGTATATGTGATGGAGTGTGATGGCTCTTTTATAAATTGTAGCAGGCTTGTATTTAGTTTACCTTGGAGGATTTGTTCTAGTATCTACTTGGATGGGTACATCTTATAACTTGGACTTCATTTCTTTCTTTATGGTTCACCCTGAACCACCCTGATGCTGTTGATGCTTTAGTTATCATTGTTCTAAAGTTTTATATTCAGTATTAGATAACATTCAAGACAATCATATAACATTAAAGACAATTTTACAATATTCAAAACAATTATATAACATTCAAAGCAATCAACTTGAGGCAATGAACTATGGTGGCATTTAGGCTCAGTGTTTCTTAATGACATACTACAACTTGTAAGTAGCAGTGTTTCTTTTATTCATGCTTAGAGTAACTTTTCCTTAGCCATGAAAGGTGTTGCTTCTCTTGCAAAAAGGAAATTTAGAGCACCTTGGGTGTCCATTATTGCTGCTAACGAAATAAAAGAATTGTACTTCTTCAACCATCGACTATGAGAATTCGAGCAGTGCCCATCATCCTAATAACCATGTAAGTTGCCTGAATATTAAGTTGTAATAGTTAAAATTTTGTTCATTGTAGGTAATTAAAATCTTTTAGATATTTTTTAACTTATATTTCCTTTTCTTCTATAGACCGAATATGATTTTGCCACAAAACTATCTGAATTTATAGAGTCTCCATATCATGGTAAGCTATAAATCTACTAGTTTGCTTTGGTCTTTTGGATGAGAAAATCTTATTTCTTGAGCGTTTACATGTGTTGGTTGATGATACTCGTCACATTGTTTGCATGAATTAAGTTTCTATGATCCATGAGGAGAAGAAAAACCCTGAACACGTAATACTGCAACAGCCTAGGAAGCCAATTCATAAACCATGTTTGGGCTTGCATAAAGAGCATGGCCACACTAATGTCCAAAGATAGTATAATAGAAAACCATGGAGGTATTTGGAAAGGTTATTGTTAGGAGTGCTTATTTTCAATACAAGCAAGTGGAAAAAAATGCTTGTGACGAGAAACATGAGTACAAATCCTCTGTCATTGTTGCTGATGAGAGAAAAAAAAGCCATATCTGATTGTGATTTATGTAATAACCATTGCCATTGTCACAATAATGGTAAGAGAATCCACTTGCACAATTAACTTGGTTTGTAAATAGATGTGTTCCAACTTTGGCATCAATGTGGTTAATTTATGGTGATATAATTGCAGATTTTGCATCTTGTACCCCATAAGGAGAGATACTCGTGAAGCCTGCAGACCTAATGTGTGCAATTGTTCTTGTTTTTTCCTTCATCAGAATCTAACATAGTAAGAGCAGGATACTTGAAAGGTGAAAGAAGTCCGTCATTTCTTTTCTTACTTGTTACAATATATACATTTAAGTTTAACAATATTCTAAGTACATACATTCTTTGTTGGTACTAAACATATTCTAAAAATAAATTCTATTTGTTAATAGTTTGTAATTTTGGTTAGCCCTTATTAATAGATGTTATTTGTTAATTTAATTATTACTATCATATACTAGTAATAAATTGTATGGGTTCAATATATTTTTAAACATAAACAATCTTAGTGTATGATTGATACATCCTTTAATTATTAATGAAAAAAGTTAATAAATATATAACTTGAGCGTTGCATCCTATATATTGGCGTTGGTTCTTAATCTAAGTTTAATTATGTGTATTGTAGATCTTGGGAGAAGAAATGAAGTGCATGAATTCAAATTGCGGAAGAAGTTATGAACCTTGTTGAGCTACAAGGTATCTCATTAAAGAAGTGTTTGCAATGAACAAATTATATCAAACACAGCATTAGAAGGATGTTTTTTTTTTTGTTATGTATAATTTTTTGATTAAAGCAACTAACACTGTAATAATGACTTATTAATTTTAATTTTTACGCTTTATTATTTACATTGTTTGGTATTAAAATTGTAGACTTTATTCTTTGTTCCTTTTATAAATGTTATTTGTAAATTATAAATACCAAAAATCTAAAATTGTTGCCTTTTATAATTTTTCTTTTAGTTTAGAATTTTTGTATTATTAAAAAATACTAAGAAACAAAAAAGTGAACTCCAATCAAAATTATTTAGTGTTGATTGTCAACACAATGGGGATTTGAACCATTGACAGCAATGGGAGTTTCAAACCCCAAACAGGACAGTAATGGGGTTTTAACGCCCAAGCAGTAGTGGGGATTTCAAAAACTCCAGACAGTAGTGAGGGTTCGAAAACCCCAGGAAGTAGTTGGGGTTCCAGAAATCCTAGACAATAGCAGGGGTTCTAAATACTCCAGACAGTACTAGGAATTTTGTAAACCCCTGAAAATTCCCGGTAAGTTATGCTTTTCTAGGAGTTGATAAAAAATCTCAATAATCTTACCACCACTCTAGTTCTTCCAGAGAAATTTCAAACTCCTGATAAAATCATTAATGGAGATTAAACCTATAAACACTAAAAATAATCTTACTAAAATTAATTATTTTTGTAGTGTTAAGATCTATTAATAATGTTTTCTGTAATAGTTTTATATATTTGTTTATAGTTTTACAATAGGACTATTCATTTTGAATTCACCTTATGATTGGGAGGATCCAAACCAAACCAACAATTAAAATAATTGGTATCTTTAGCTTTAGCTTCCAATCAATTAAATTCAATAAAGAATGGTTCGAGTATATATGGCTTACCAATCCGATAAAGATGAACCAAATCAATCATTTTAACTTATTATTATTAATTATTATGCTTTGATATTTAGCATAAAATTATGAGACTTTTTATATTTTTTCTATTATTTTATTCCATTATAAGAAAATAATTATTTCGTGTCAGGTAAACTTACTAAAAGTAAAAATTGACGTTAATTAATTAATAGAATTATATTTGAATTGCGTCAACCACAATACTAATGCTTTGGTGTCAATTTTTGAAGGCTAACTCCAAATACTTTGTTGATACTAATTCATCATGAATTTTTAAATGAAAGCAGCTTAGTGTTAGTATGTTGTCGATAATTTATTGTTATTTAAGAGTATATTTTTATTATTAATTTAATATCACTACTAAAAAAACTCATATTTTCTACCAATTTTGTTTTGAAATTTTTTTTAGAAAATACTTACAATATTTGTTACGAAAAAAATTGCAGAAAATTGCTGCCAATTTTTTTGCAAAATATTTTGTATAAAGTATTTTTCGCAACAAATTTTGTAAAAAATACTTGCGAATTTTATAATTTTGTAGAAAATAATTTCTCACGAAGTAATTACCTACCAATTAAAATTTCTAGAAAAAATACCAGGAAAAAATTTTTTCTTGTATTTTTTTTAACAAATTTGCAAGAAAATTCTCATATAATATGAGAATTTTAGTACTGTATGTATAAATATGATTGATGTTAATGACAATATATATTTTTTAAATATCATACAACTTTAAAAAATCAAGTACAACACCTTCATCTTTGATATAATAAATATAATAAGTAGATTATATAAAGAACGAAAGAGATCAGTGTGAATGAATGTGGATGAGAAATATAAGTGTGAATAAAAGAGATGAGTGTGTAGATGTAGAAGATGAATATAAGTGAAGAAGATGAATGTGGATAAAGATGAGTATGGATGAATAAGATTAATGTGGATGAAAAAGATAATTATGAACGAAGAAGATAAAAATGAAGGAAGAAAATTAATCTGAGACTATATTTATATATAAAAGTTAGAAGAAATTTGTAAATAGATTTTCCATCTTAACAAGTATAAGCTTTTAGATTAAAAATAACCTATAATGTCAAAACATGCACAAATTCATAATATATAAATTGACGTGTGATGATTTAAACAAATATAAATACTAAAAATAAATAAAATTAATGCCGAACTTATTTATTTTTAATATTTATTTCAATCATCATCACCGATATTTGTTAACATAAATATTTTTACTTATTAAAAAAAATTGATGTTGTTTGCAATGACTTAGAATTGATTAAACAAGTCTAGTAATGTCTAATATTAAATGAATTTTATTAGCATTCACTAACACATATTTATTAATTACACGTTAAAAATAATTAACATTGGTTTAGAGTTAGTTAAGCTTATCAACCACCAAATCATTTAAAAATAATTAACTCTTTTAAATTAATTTTTTTGTGTCACGGTAATAACATTACAAATTAGTCGACACTAATATTTAAAAACTAATTTGATATTTTCTTATAGTATTTAAGTAAATTGATTATAATAATATATATTATTTTTCGTATTGAATGAAAAAATATGGTGCATTTTCCTTTTTCTTTAAGTAAAATTTTGTACATTTGCCAAATATTAGATCCATTTTATCCTAAGCAAATCAATTGGTTTGGAATGGTTTGATTCGAATTATATACACAAATTTAGAAAACATTTACCAATTTAAATCAATAAAAAATAATTGGTTTACATTTTATTTTCGTATATTCCTCCAAATCTATACATAACTATATGGATATTCAATCTTTCTCCCTTTTATCTATACATTCTTCTTTTCCTCTTCTCTTTTTTCCCTTAAATTTTGATATTTTCCTCTTAAATTACAGGGTCTTAATTGAAACTTAAAGAATGAATAATATCAATATCTAGCCATCCAACCCAATCACAGAATTTCGTAAGTAAAAGAGACAATTCCAAATGAAAAATCTCAAGTCATCTTCTCTATGTTGTGAAATTATGCCTATGTCTCCTTCATTAGCATAAATGTCCAATATGTGAAACCACTTCGTACACACAATTGTGTCTTTTTCTTACCACTTTTTGGTTTGATTGATAGTGATTTATGAACTTATGACTTAATAAAGTAATTTTGTGAAACACAACCTTGGATATATTTAAATCTTATTACAGAATCAAGTTAAGAAGAGTAAAATAAATAAAACACTCATTTTAAGTATCTAAGAAAAGAAGACTTAAGAATAGATCAAACTTTTTTGTATTACAAGAATAGATGAAACACACCCCATAATGAGGTTACTCATTCATAGAGTTATTAAAATGTTAAGAAGAGTTGAAGATAAATGGAAAGTTTTACATGAGATATAAAAATAAAAAAATATATAAATAGAATGATTGTTATAAAATTTGAGATAGAAAATAATATGGTGGGCTTAGCGTTTTTGGTATAGGATTTTTGAGAAGTGATGGTCACACATGCAGACACATGGTACGTCAGAATGACATATGATGACACATATAGCAGTAGTGAATGGTGAGTGCAGCAATGGGGGCCAAACCTCAAATACTGAAACACATTTCGAATCAACTTTATATCTTCCTCTTTCTTCAACGTCCCGTCTTTTCAATCACTCATGGCTATCAATAAACTTACGTATACTTTCCTTTCCTACACTCCACCGTTTCTACAACTTCAACGTGTTTGCTTCTCAATCATCCACTGCTTCCTCACATTTCTGGTCTCAACCAACGTAGTCTTTATGTTGAATCAAGCAGATGCTTGGATTATGAAAGATTTGGAACAATTCTGTGATAATGTGATTATGGCATGTACTATGAAGAGAAGATGAGAGAGATGGTATAGTAGTATAGTGAATAACATAGATATGCAGAAACTTAATTATAACACTTGATTATGTGTTTGAAATGCTTAAGAATATCAGATATCAATCAGTGTAAAGTGGTTGCTTATTGTGTAAAATAAGTAAATAAAAAGCTTGTGTATGTAGTGTGGTTTTAAGCCATTTCATTATCCAAACTTTACTGTTCAAAATCTCGATCAAAGATAAAATAATTTCATAATAACATTGTTCCAAGGACACATTTGTTTGTTGCTCCTTCATTTTCTTTTTCTTTCTTCTGTAACATTGTAACATGTAAAGGTAATGACGAAGATGTTGTCAAGCTCCCATTTTTTATTTTTATTTTTTGACTTCTGTACATGTAGCTAGTGAAAATTTATGAGAATTTCTAATTTTTCATAACCCATGTTAAGTTTAATAAACACTACTAACATACAATTAAATACAATAATATAAAACCACGGATTAAATATAAGAAAAGAAAATTATAATGCTTTTTATATTATTTTCCTCACATGTTTTCAATAGGAAAATATAAACCTACTTTTTCTACTGATTTATTACTATTTTGTTTCTGGACAAGAAATGGAAGTAAAACATATTCACATTGTTTTTTCTTGTCTATTCTATATAAAAAATAATATTTTGTTTTTGTCTCATTTAAAAGTAAATTAATTGTATAATTTCATTACATGAACTTTTTTGTTGTTTCTTATGCAATTTTTTTCCATATGTAAATGATATTTGAAATATAAGAATTTGAACAATTATATCTTGTTTCTTTTTCAAATTGTTACATATAATTAATTTAAGTTATTAAGAATTAGACTTTAACTTTAATTTAAAAAAATTAATTTGTAAGGTGAAGTTTTCATTTACTTATAAATTTGTCTTATATTGATGTGAGATCTCCAATCATAAGATTTTTTTTTTCAAAATATTTTGGTATGAAATTTTTTGCAGAATATATAAAATTAAATCTTAACTATTAAGTGTTTTTTTATAATCAGTTTCTAACTATATGACTTATTTATCATAGATTTACCAATCCATGTTTAAGTTTGTCAAAATTATTGATCATGATGAGTTACTAAATAAAAGGTGACTATAAGATGAGTGTTTATTAAATATTTTTAAAATATTATTCAATTCAATCTAAATATATTAAGTTCAGTTTTTTTTTAAAATTAAATGATAAATTTTGTATATTAAATAATAATAATAACGTAGTTATCATTTAATTTAATTTATTATTTTATTAATTAAATGTGTATTTTGAAATTACAAATTTAACACCCAGTACCCAATTGATTTAATCCAATTTAGGTTAAGTTAAGTTTAATAAGAACACGCGAAAAATCAACCCTCTCCAAGATATTTTTGTTGAGTCATTATACATTTGTCTTCTGAGTCCTGTAGATTCCTACTGAAATCAAACCCAAACTATTTGAATGAAACAAATATGACATGACCACATCTCCAATAGACATTTTTATTAAATGAATCACAAAAATGATTTTATATTAATGTAATATAAGGGAATATATTAAATATTTTAATTTGATAATAATATCTGTGATAAATTTAATTTATATATGGTATAAATAAATTTTATAAATACATTTTTGTGTGTGTTACAAATAATCCAATTTCATAACCCTTGTTTTCCTTTTTGTAGTTTTAAATTGTTTTGCGCAGTGGTTTTTGATGAAAACCTGGAATGGTTTCCTCTTAGCAAGTACTGTGGGCCAAGGGGCCCAATTATCCAAGGAACATTTTGGGTCCTTTTCTTGTGCCCCACGAATTAACAACAATCTTGTTACAATAAATACGATGCTGACAGAATCTCCTTCTATACGTATTTCTATTCGCAACCATACAAACTATTTCTCACCACAAAAATCTCCATGCAACGCTTCCATTCACCAACACAACGTAGATTCTTTGAAGTATCATACTGATTTTTCTTTTCTTTTCACGGATTTTATCTATCTCATTTTCTTTATATAATTATTGTCGATTTGAAAACTTTTCTCATAAACTAATGATTAATGATAGAAAGTAAGTTTAGAGCATTTATTTTAATTTATTTTTAGAGGTGTGATATGATAATTTAAAAGTGATTGGAATAGTGAATTAAAAGTAACTAAAAAAGTAGATCAAAATATCATAATTTTTTTAATATGATATTCTTAGCCAATGTTTAATTTAAATTTTAAACGAGAACATTATAAGAAAATTTTCTTTACACACGTTAAACTTCAAGGTTAAATTAATATTTAGCTATAATATTAAGACAAAAAGTGAAATATAAATAGAAAATGATGAAGTTTAAGTTTGAATGTAATGTATGTTTAAATATACGTAAATAATTTAATATTACAAGAAAATATATCGTTAAAGATTATTTTTCTTAAAGAATTCAAAAAATGGAAAATTAGTTTGTTATAAATATATATACCTTATGACAACAAATCAAATTCATAATATATTTTTAATTTAAAAGTCAATATTTAAAGATGGTAAATGGCATATTCTATGTTCTATAAAAATCTTATCATGTTTATGTCACTCATTCATTTTAATTAATCTCCCAATTTTCATATCCTTATGCAATACTCTTCTTCTTTATTCACACTTATTTCTTATCTTTTCCATTCATACTCATCACCTTCATCTTTTTCAATTTCTTTCTTTTTTTTTTTTACTTTTTTGTTTGTATTTTATTTTGTTGAAGACGCATACCTTGTAGAAGATTTCTTTCCCCTTTTTTTTTTTTAATTATTGTCATTAGCATTGTTAAAGATATATTCTTTTACGGTAGACTTAACTGATATAATTTAGAGTTGTTTTCAAAAATTGACACTAATAAATTATCATCTATAATTTTAAAATATGGTTAAATATATGTTTAGTTCCTGAACTTTGACATGAAATTAAAATTTTTCTATGTCTAAAACTTTGATATATTTGGATTTCCAAATGGATATAATCATTTTAACCTATTACACTAAATTGTTTTGACGTATAAAACATGTTTTATGTTAGAATTTGAATTGTTCACACAGTTTGACACATTTATATTTTAAAGATAATTGAAAAATACATTTGACACATAAAATAAATTTAATGTTATTAAGCTAAAAAATTATATTCATTCGTTTTTAAAATTTAAATATTAAAATGTATCAAAATTCCAGATATTGTATCCTTTAAAATATGTAAAACACATATTCAACACTATTAATTAATTAATATTATTTTTTACTTATTAACATTGACTTTTTTTTTAATGAACACTATAAAAATATATATTTTCTTGTGTACTTAGTTGCAAAGTATGCTACGTATGGATGGAATAAAAAAGTGTCCCCATTAAAACATAAAATATCTAATTGCACGTCAGTGAGTTATATAAGAATTGTACATGAAGTGAATATTTATAGTGAAGATGCATTTATTGATTGGTTGGTTAGTGCGCCTCCATAAGGAGCATGATTTCCGTTTGAAATAATAATAGGTAATCTGTGTACGCACGCAACTTAAGTCTTCAATCATCACTCATCGTTTATCTCAAAGGGAACCGTTACTAGCTACCACACCCTATCGTGCATTTCCCTTTTTGGAAATCTGAAAGCTAAACCCATCCACGACATCACTGAACCTCACCAAAACACGTTCCAAAAACTTCTTCACTGCTTTTCTCTACCTATATCATACATATTTTATATATTATTCAATTCCATGGGATTAGAATAGTTGTTGTACAAAACTATCAGCATTGTAAGATAAAAATATGATTAAATTTTTCATTATCAGATATCTTAATCTATATTATATAGACTATCGTACTACTAATTTTGGCGTTACATTACCATTATATATGTATTTCTCATCTCACACCTATCAAAAGGCTATAATATCTATCAATATGCGTAGCAGTATTAGGTCACAATATCATATAAACATCAACACATAATAACATCAATAATTTTAAGCTTAAATATCTTTTTGGTCCTCATTTTCGTAGTGTCTGTTGCGAATGGTCCTTATTTTGACAGAATGTTTAAAATGGTCCTCATTTTTATCGAATGTTTAAAATGGTCATCATTTTCGCAATTCGTGTTTTATTTGGTTTTTTTCTGTAACGTCGTTTAAATCATTAGCGGAGTATTGTACAAGTGACACAGTTTGTATGTACAGTACACATAACACACCTTAATACAAACCGTGCCAACTGTACAATGCTTCGTTAATGATTTAAACGACGTTACAGAAAAAGACCAAATAAAACACGAATTGCGAAAATGATGACCATTTTAAACATTCGGTAAAAATGAGGACCATTTTAAACATTCTGTCAAAATAAGGATCATCCGCAACAAACACTACAAAAATAAGGACCAAAAAGGTATTTAAGCCATAATTTTATTATACAGGTACATGACGGATCTTAATCGATCCTTAGTGGGCCATGACCCCTCCCCAATTTTTTTTAATATATATTGTATTTATGAAAATTAAATTATGTATATTCTTATTTCTTTTATAAGTTATAACATTTAATATTTATATATAATAAAATATAAAATTAAACAATAAACAAATAAACAAATTTATTAAAATATTTTTTATGTTTTCTCTCGTTATTTTTTGAATTTTTTACATATTGTATTTATCTCTTACTCTTATATGTTTTTATTTTGTCTATAAAAAAAATAGAAAGTTAAACACAAAGTTATTCTTTATTTTCTGATTTCTCATATATTATATTATGGTACTGAAAATAGAAAAGGTATCTCATGAGTCTTTTATATATATATATATATATATATATATATATATATATATATATATATATATATATATATTTTATAAATTATATATATATAAAAAAAATAATTTTATTGTATATTTTTTTTTTA
>Ga0099822_1005358_pt1 | contig 16736 bp, 7 predicted proteins | sample CowpeawhiteBW_FD_76839 | JGI IMG/M metagenome (GOLD analysis project Ga0099822, IMG submission 76839) | Root nodule microbial communities of legume samples collected from California USA - Cow pea white BW | ecosystem: Host-associated > Plants > Roots > Nodule | place: USA: California | collected...
TTTCTGCCCACCACACCACACACAATAACAGACATATAAGAGAGAGATTTTGTTTTTTTATAAAATAACAAAAAAAAAAAGGAGACACTTAAAAAAAAAAAAAATATATATATATATATATATATATATATATATATATATATATATATATATATATATATGTTAATTTTGATAATGCCTCATCCAAGTTCCTTTGAGAGGTTTGACAAAAAAAAAATCTCAATCTCCAATGTCCTTTATCAAGTGGGTTATGGTCAGGACAAAGGTGGATTTGACATATTCAAATATTCAAAGATGGAGTCAAGTTGTTTCAGTTGATCCAGATCAAAGGTTGAGACGGGACAACTAGGCCAAGTTGGATAAAAAATCGAGACAAGCCAATTTGGATCGAAGGTCGAAATGGATTAGCCTAAGCCAATGAGTGAGACGAGCCGGAATAAACAGTTGAGAAAAATCTAGTCCGGATGATAAAAGAGACGGGGCAACCCAAACAAATGGATGAGACAGGCCAACCTAGACTCACAATTGAGACAAACCAGTATGAACTGACAACTAAGACGGACTAACCCGTGCTGACAGACGAAATGGGCTAGCCCGACACTGAGATGGACAAACATTTCAGATGTTATTACTATTCAATTATACAAGAAAAATCAATATTTGAGCATAAGTCGAAGATGGAGTCAAGCTGTTTCGACTAACCCACACCAAAAGTAAGATTGGACAATTAGGCTAGGTTGGACAAAAAACCGAGACAAACCGGTTTGGACCTAAAGTCAAAATGGACTGTCCTAGACCAATGACTGAAATGAGCTAGAATAAACAATTGAGAAAAGTATGCTCAGAATAATAGAAGAGACGGGTCAGTCCAAACCAATGGATGAGATAGGTCAACCTAAATTCACAATTGAGACAGACCAGTCCGTACTGACAAGTGAGATGGATTGATTTGTGGTGACAGACAAAATAGGCCAACCCGACGAATAAGATGAACAAAGTTTCAGAAGTTGTTACTATTTAATCATACAAGAAAAAACTAAACACACGAAGATGATAAGAAAGTATTTGAGAAGACAGCACTAACATGCAGGGCAATGGAAATGAGGAGTTGAGGTCGGTTCCTGCGCTTGAGGATATTCCTGAAAGGGTGTTTGACCTCTTTAGCCACATTGCATGCATCAACAAGCTCCAAGAACTCAGCCTCAATGTTGTCGATGCCACGAATCTTTCTCAACACAGTTTTTCCTTCTTCCAAGTGACCACGCTCAATGAGACTGTTTGGGGTGTCCACCACCACCAAAGCCCCCAAGCTCAGAAACAATGCTGGCAAACCTCCCAAACCCAGAGATAACCTCCAACCCCAACCACCTTTGATTCTGCTCTTTCTCAACCATAGTCACCATCACCCAACAATAAATAACATCAAGAAAAAAATGATCACAAATACTTTATCAGGCAGAACAAAATTCAACTAACAACAAATTTTACTAAAATAAATTTTTGATATCGTGGTAAAAAGTTTACTTTAAACCTATATCAATTTTATAAAACTAGAATATAACGTGAGATATTCGACCATTTGTTATCTCTGAAAAGATTTTCAACACCATAATTTTGTAGTTTCATCATTCAATCCTAATTACATGAGTTATTAGCATTAAATAATCGAAAGCTTATTTACCCAGATAGTTGTAATCTTAGCTAAAGATATTTTTATTGAAGAAAATCTTTCTATGAATCTTTATACTATACAGCTTTAAATGTTTCTTGATTTAAAATTGTTAAATACTAATTTTTAATATTTTCATAATAAAATATATTTAATATTTTACTAATTTCTAGGCCAGTGCAAATTTTCACACTAAGGAAGCAAGCAAGCAGGCCTTTCCGAAACCAAGAGTCGTGGAAAAGAACATAGAGGCCATTGCTTTGCTTGAGAAGCTTCTTCTTTGAAGCATTTATGAAGGTCCAAAACCCTAATCAGAGTGGGGAAGCATGTGGTTGACTTTTGGGTATGCGAGAGAAAGTAATATAAATGGTACATTGTGCTGATTTTCTATGCACCAGAATCTCTTTGGAGAACAACTCCAACTAAACCCTGAAATGATGGAATTGGAAAAATGAGCACAGAAGAAACTTACTTGTTGGTGGCATAGTTGACAAGGTTGGCAAAGAGAATGCCAAGGGTGATATTCAGCTGGAACAGTATATTCAGTGCTCCTCGCATTCTTGAAGGTGCCATCTCTGAAAGGAAAACTGGCACGGCCTGACATCATCAAAACTTGAAGGAGTTACAAGAGTGCCAACAAACCCTTTCTACAGTTCTTGCTTTTAATTACTATAAACTTCACTTAAATTTAAGCATGCTGATTCATATCATTGTGGGGACATTCATGTCTGCTACATCATGCATTTTTTTTTAATATTTTTTTTATGTCGGCCACCTTCTGTATATGTGGTTACTAAAATACACTTACACACCTAGTAAAAACTACAGAACCTATTTTTGTCTTTAATGAGGGACACGATTTATATGCCAATATCTCACGTCAGCTTTACTCATAAAATAACGAGTTTCTATTCTTTATTGGTTTTTTAATGTTGTTTTTCTGTGTTTTCAACATTTACACCGATAATTATTAATTTTAAAAATTTTAAATATATTAAAATTATTTTTAAATATCAAAATAGTACATTTTTAATATAAAAAAAACTCAGGAAAGAAACTGAAGTCTAAAATAACAATCATATTTCTTTTACGTTAAGATATGCTAATAATGTTTAATTTTAGTTAATGTGGACTTACTTTGAAATTTTGATTTTGATTTTAAAATTATTTTTAAGGACCAGTTTAATTATATGTTAAAGCTCTTTTAATGAGCCTCAGTATAATATTTAAATACTCTTGTATCATTTTCAAAATTCAAGAAAACATCAGTTATTCTTTTTTTTTTCTTTAAATATGGTTTTATCTTTCAACTAATTAACTTATAAATATCTTACTGAAATAAAAAAGTATAACGTTTCGTAACATCTTTTACATGTTATTATTATTGTAAAATAAGTGTGAAAGTCAATATCAACATAAATAACAGCCACACATCCCGAGGTACGCTCATTAACTTGTTTTAAATATAAGTGTTACCGTTCATTTTTCTAAAATACTTATATTGAATTAATTTTAGAAGCATACATGTATATGATAAAGACGTATACTTGTGTCAGTGTATGATTTTAAAGTTCACAGGAAAATGAAACCATAGCTCTGTTCAATAAACTATAGACAACAACCTGAACCAAAACCAATTATCCTACACATGGGATACCATGATTCATGATGTATCAATTGGACAGATATCCCATACGAACAATTTTTCCTCAACTTTTTTTTTAGATTGTAAATAAAGATTTCCTATTTATAAGAATATTTCAATTATTTCACACACTTTTTAATCAAATTAGTTAATTATTTAAAAAATTATATTATTATTATTATTATAAAAATGTCCTTATTATATTTAAAGTTTAAACAGTTAAATACGATATTAAGTACTTGTACTTTAAATCTTAGTAAAGTTTACATTATTTATTTCATTAATTATTTTCTATTAAAACATGTAATTCACTGAGAATATTTCGAAAAGAAAAAAAGGATGCATCATTCTACTACAAATAAGTCTTGTGAGAAGAGAAAATAAATTTTCTGGCAATGGTCTTAAATCCTTGACTCTCTCTTTTGGTCAAGTCAATACATGGAACATAGGTAGAGAAATTATTACAATAAATCTATTCAGAATTTTTATTCTTTAAATTATACTCTCTTATTATTGACTAAACTTTTGAATGAGTCATCAAACTATTAAGGACCAAAATTTTGAATTACTTTAATTTAATAACCAATTTTTAAAAAATTTAAAGAACATTAATTCGATCTATACATATAGTTTCTGTAGATTGAAATTGTTTAGTTTGTGAAATTATTGAAGCAAATGAACCTGGTTAGCAAAACCAACTCCAGAGCCGAGTAAGAGCCTGCCAACGATGAGCATGGGGAGGTTCTGAGCCGCAGCATTGAAGGCAACTCCAGCAATGAAGATGAAACCTGCAATGAGCATGGTGGCTCTTCTTCCCTGCTTCCGAGTTATGTGTGAGGCCAAAAATGTAGCAGTTAAACCCGCAAGGTACAAACACGATGTGAATAGTTGCAACTTTTGATTGTCGTATTTGCAGTAGTTGCTCTCCAACTCTTTCTCTTCCACTGTCCTTATGTACACCTCCGGAAAAAACTCTTTCAGGAATGCTCCCATGGATGTCACACCACCTGATTCAACTCACCATAACTCAAATATCTTCATCTACTACAAAATCAAAATTTCTAATGACAAGATTATTACCTGAAACACCAACGTCGTATCCAAACATAAGACCTCCGGTAGCTGCCATTATGCAGGAAAGGATGACGATTGGAGTTATCTTTGCCTCAAAATCATTGCCACTTGCTGTGAAGCCTCCACCAGTCATACTTTATTTCAGATAATTAAGAAACCCACACGCATGCACAAGAGAGTGAGAGTGAAGAACAATGTTTCTACTTTCACTTGCATGCCTTTACACTTTGATTTATATTTATATAACCATTGAGAAAGAGTTTCACTTTGCCTTTTCTTTCTTTAATTTTTTATCCACACCCCATAGACAGATTTCCGTGATTTTTTTCGGAATGATATCATAGGCTTCCAAATATAGTATACTCTCTTTAATCCACTGTGGGTTATACTGTATTCGCTAGTTTTTGGAATTCACTCTTATATAGAAAACACCGAATAAACTTAATAGTTGATAAAAAAGATCAGCAATTAATATAATCTCATTTTGACAAAGCATAAAAGTTGTTATTTTTTATCATTTGGAGAGTATTTTCTTCACCGAAAAAAAATAACAAAAGAAAATTCTTATATATTTTATATAATATAAATAGAATTTTGATAATTACTTGAAAATGCTAACATAATTTAATTTGAAAAAATTTACCAACAAATTAGATTTTTCAAAACACTATTAAAAATTTTCATATTACATAAATTTTTTTTGTTGTAAATTTGTTAAAAAAATTTGTAAGAAAAAACTTTTTTCTGTTATTTTTACTATAAAATTATACAATTCGTAAGTATTTCCTATAAAATTTGTTACAACAAATATTTTATACAAAATATTTTATAAAAAAATTGACAGTAATTTTTTATAATTTTTTTCATAACAAAATTTATAAGTATTTTCTATAAAAAAAATTCAAAACAAAATTTAAAGTAAATACAATTTTTTAAAAAATTTAAAGTAAATACAATTTTTTTAAAAATTGAAAGTAAATATAAATTTTTTTTAGCAGGGATTAAGTCATTACAAAAAAGTGATATAAATGGACAAAAACATACAATATTTCATTAGTCATGATATGTTGTAAGTGTACATGAGTTGTAGGGATGTTCCAAATGAGACTTTACGGTTTGATCATCAAATTTATATAAAAAGATAATTACATAAAACTATCCATGTCGCTTAACTTCTACATGAAAAGGTAATAATATAGTGGTTTACTTATTTTTTTTTTTTTTTACTTTCAAATTATACTATTTATTTTTCTCATTCTTTATTTGAAATTCAAAAGTCATTCTCCACTTTATGAAACATTCTTTTAACTTTTGAAGTATTTGTCAGCTTTCATTGGATGTATTTCAATTTTTTTTTTAAATATCTTTGTACAAGCTTATATCTTGCATTTTTTTAACATTATTTCAAGTTATTAAACTTCAAATATCATTTTCTTTTTCAATATGATATCTCAAATAATTTTGTTTAAAAGTTTTATTACAAAGCTTTACTGTCTTATGGGATAAATGTTTAGTTAAATTTTGTGTTCAGAGATATTTAAATACTATAACTTCTGAAAACCTTTTTATATATAATACATTTCAATTATTCTATTTATTATGTATTGGACATTTAACATATATTTAAGGCTTAAATACAATTTTTTGTCCTTATTTTCGTAATGTTTGTTGCGGATGGTCATCATTTTAACGGAATGTTTAAAATAGTCATCATTTTAACCAAATGTTTAAAATAGTCCTCATTTTCGCAATTCGTGTTTTATTTTGTCTTTTTCTGTAGCGCCGTTTAAATCATTAACGGAGCATTGTATAGGTGGTACGGTTTGTATTAGGGTGTGTTACGTGTACTGTACATGTGACTAATTAACGTTAATTTTTCAATTTAGAGAAAATTTTGCAATTAGGAAAATTTCTTCATCTTCGTCTTTCTTGAGCTCGGATTTGTAGAGGAAGCAGCTAATACTTGTCATTTCATCATTGGATTGCAGTTACACACTTCATTTCAATTTTTCAGTTAATCATCATTAGGTGAGTGAGTTTAGAGTTTTCTGGGTTGTGTTTGCTCGTGAGTTAAGGTTTTCGTAATTTTATTGTGAGATTTGTTTGTAGGTGGGGTTCAGTGGGGTATTACTTTACCGCACCACACTCTAATACAAACTGTGCCACATGTACAATACTCCGTTAATGATTTAAACGGTGTTACATAAAAGGACCAAATAAAACACAAATTGCGAAAATGAGGACAATTTTAAACATTCGGTAAAAATGAGGACCATTTAAAATATTATGTCAATGTGAGAACCATCTGCAACAAACACTACAAAAATGAGGACCAGACAAGTATTTAAGCCTATATTTAAAGATCATAATTATTTTTCTTAATTATAATTCACTAATTTCTTATATCAACCTTTAAATTAAGAATTAAATATTTCAAAATATCATCAAATCAATTTAGATTCAAGACAGTGTCATTTATTAAATTTTAGATACATCTCATCAATCAATCTAGATTCAATCCAATGTCAACTATAAAATTTTAGTAACATCATTTTTTTTTATGAAAAGTAAAATCATATCATGAGAGATTTTAAGCAAATCAACAATAAAACATGTAATTCAAATGCACATAGTCTACATGACCTATCAAGGATCTTAAGTAAATCGGGAAAAGTTATAAAAAGAAAAAGCAGTGAGTTCAAATATAAAAGTAAAGAAGAAAATAAATTTGCAATTTAAGAAAAAATACTTATCTTTTTTTTTTTTTTAATTGAAAGGGTGCACAGTGTACTTGCACAGCCTCACCCACCAACATAATTTATTCAACATAACTTTTCTACATGCTCAAAGATATATTCATTATCGAAATTAAAATTTCAACATGGTGTATAAAAGAATCTCAACAATGTTTTCGTTTTGTAGCGGATGATTTGGCAAATCAATTACATTTTAAAGAAGTATAAATATGAAATAAAATGAGAAATATTATGTTGAAAAAAAAAAATAAGGGGTAGTTATGGTGTGAGAATGAGTGATAGTTAAGTAAAAGAGGAAATTGTAATCATTAATCTATTAAAGAAAGTTTCTTTAATATCATTCGATTGACAATTTTTATAAGTCTATAATAGTCTTAATAAAACTTAATTTTTATATTTTTAGAAAAAGGAGAAAGTAAATAATAACGAAGAATAATATCAAATGATAGTAAAAGATATATGGTGTCAAAATACTAGTGTCATATTCTATTATCACGCTAAATCAAGATTTATACATCATTTTGCATTTATATTTTTCATATAAGAGAAATAGAAAAAGAAAATGGATCCTTAGCTCCAAAAGAATATGTGGAGGGCCATGAAAGATGCATGCATGAGGTTGAATGTAAGGGGAAGATGATTCATGTATTTATAAAACTTAGATATTGGTTGGACATCACGATTGGTCACTGCCCTGTTATTATTATTCAATTCTGAAATGTGATGAAGAAGAAAATTTAAGATATTGGAATGAACAGTTTATAAGCAAAAAATAAATTTATTCAATATTCAAATACATTGTTCACAAGAAGAGAATCTTGTTGATGATTGGCACACACTTTTTTCCCGCAATGTAGCTTACGTTTAGATAATGCTTCATACTTTTATTGGATTCCATATTTCATCTCTTTTATAACATTTTATTTTCTTTCGTTCATAAAAGGTTAGATCGAGTAGTTGGAGCCTTGTCTCTGTTTAGAATCAAAATTTAACACAAAAATATATAGGAAGTTGTCGTCATCAAACCAAATATGAAGTTTGCTGGACTCAATTCATGTATTGAATTGTTAGAATGACGTATAAAAGTTTATGATACTCTATTTCAAAAAATTAGGTTTAAATGAATAATTTTATATGATATATTTTTGACATTTATTTGTATAAATAATTTTATATACATCAGATAAAAAACAGAAAAGAAAAACATCTATATATACATCAATAGGATGGTAATTTTTAAAGTATATTGATTTTAAACGATGTTTTAAAAATAGATATTTTTTATCATTACACAACAAGTTTCAACTCTTATAAAGACTATAAATAAATCCGGCTTCGTCGATATTATTTGAATTCGTTCTTTTCTTTAGAGAGAATTCCTGCATTGGTTGGGTATAGATATAATGAGTATGGAGAATACTCACTTTTTTTAATTAGGGATGAAGATGTATATATTTATCCCGTCTCCATCTTCGCCCTATTCGTTAAAATAATTTGTATTATTTTTCAACCATTTGACTTGGCATTTGAAAAGTTTTCTTATATTTCTAAATTATTTTTTATCTTATCATACCCTTAAATATATATTTATTTTCTTTTGTGTGATTTTATTTAATTGTTTCTATTTTATCATTTTTCTAATATTTTTATTTGTTGTTTACTTTTATCATGAAGAATATTGTTTTCATATTTTTCATATAATTATTTTTATTTTTAACTCATTATCATACATGTAATTTTATCACTATAATTATATGAATAAATTTTATTTACTATGATATAATAATTTAATGTAATTATCATAAATATTTTTTATCATTATCTAACATATATTGAAGTTCAGAAAATAAAAGATATGTGACTCATGTTGCTTTCCTTTTTAAAGAAGTTAGGTTATGTAAGAACTCTATCCCAAAGTGATAATAAAGATACATGCATGTTTGTAGACTAAAATAAATTTTAATATTAAATTCTTCAATAACAACACATTCTAAAATTAAATTTTTTTTTTATGTGAAATTATGATAAAATTTTTAATATGTTAAGAATTTTTTTCTTTTTATATAGAGTTCAAATGATTTTTGTAAAAAAATATTAGATTTTTTCATAATATGTAATATTTTTATTATATATGGATGTGATTTTATTATAAATTTGGTGTGATTTCTCATATTTTTTATTTCTTTCTTTTTTTCTCTTGTTTCTTTGTTAATAAAATCTTTTTAAAAAAATATTATTAATTCAAACCATACTGATGGAGATGTTAACATACATGCTCTATAAGTTCTTCCTTTTATAATAAAAGATATAAGAAAGTATAAAATAACTATTTATTCAAGATTTTGTTATTATTGATCTTATTCAAGTAAATACGAAGATAGATGGATTGCTTTCTCCGGTGTAAATGAGGCATATGTGAACTAAAATTGGACCTTGTGGGTTTAGGCATCTAAACTATTTTATTATACAATTGGGCTCTACTCTAAGGAATACAATATTATTGGATGTCAGGAATTATGTGAGTTGTATATTTCATCTCATAATTATTACTAAATCTTAGTATTCATCTTTTTTGTTAGAACCCCTTTAAGTCTTGAAAGACTTATATTAAATCCCAAAAATAGTACTTTTTTTTAGATATTTACAAGTAAAATAAGTGAAAGTTTTTAAGTGATTCATCTAAACAAACCTATTTCGAATCATCAGTTTGATAAATTTAACATATGATTAGGGTAAGTCTTTAGATATAGAAATTTAACCCCTAGTTAATTATAATGAATTTGTTTTTAGAAATACTTCAAAACATATAATATTATACAAGGTTTTTACTCAGTATGTGGTTCAAGGATATTACATATATTCGATCGCATTTATTTGATATCCAGTAGTTCATAATAAAACATAAAATATATTTAAGAAAAACACTTAATGGATGCTAAAATTCAAAACTAAAAAATATCAGCGCACAAATATATATTTTTTTAAATATTCATTACTAAAAAAATTTAAAATATAAAAATAATAACCATTTTTTGAATAAAAATAATTGACTTAGTCTTATAATTTTTTTTAATAAAAAATAATAGACAGAAAAACAGTGTTGTTTGTTTTGAAAAGATAAAGTAATTTTTTTAAGTTACATTATTTTCCTTTATTTAATTAATTAGAAATAATCGTCTTATAATAAGGAATGTTAGCCTTTTTTTTTTAAATAATTAACTCATAAACTCAACTATAGTACAAAGTCAATTTTGTAAGTAAGAAGTTTTTTCTTTTCATAGTTTTTCTTCACTATACAGTTGTGATAACTCCTCTATTTTTCATTTAATTTTGATTCTCTCAGTCTTGACTTAGGTTATGGCATGTTAAAACTATTGGTGTGCTTGTGTATATATAATAGGTGTGTGCGTGTGTGTATATATGTTAATTATGGCCCTGGAATCAATCTTCCATAAAACTCTTCCAGAACCAATGGTTTCTCCAAACTTTGTCTGTCATCTCTTCAATGGGTATATTCTTGGTCTCTGGAACTAGAAAGAGTGTGAATAATGACATGAGAAGCACCCAAGCCGAGAAGAAGAAGAAGATGCCGAACTTGAAGTGGCACATCATGGACAAGAAACCCTGTGCAATGATGAATGTGAAGAGCATATTCACAAACACTGTCACACTTTGCCCTGCCGATCTAGCCTCTAGGGGGAACGTTTCACTAGGAATCAGCCATCCGAGTGGACCCCAAGACCATGCAAAAGATGACACAAATGTGCACACCATCACCACCACCAACACCCCAAGCCCTTCGTTCAAGCTATCTGAGAAATCTTGGACCTTCAACCCTAGCACTATCCCAATCACCACCTGAGACACAAACATTTGCACACATGCTTCCAACAACAATACCCTCCGACCAACTTTGTCCACCAAGTACACAGACACTAAGGTCGACAACACATTCACGGCTCCTGTGATCACTGCTGAGTACAGGGAAGCCCCACTTTTAAAGCCCAAGGTGCTGAACAACACTGGAGCATAGAACATGATCGCATTGATGCCCGTGAATTGTTGGAACACCTACACACAACAAATATATGTTAAATGCAAAAGTCAAAATATGAATTAATTAACAAACCATATGAAAGTATAGTAGTGTAGGACTCTTTGAGGCATTTAAACATATAAGTTAGGTGTGTGACCTGCAACATAACGGCAATGATCAATGGGGGACGGTTGTGACGCTTGATGAGGCTCTTCAAAGGATTCTTGACCGTTTTAGCCACTCTACTGGCTTTAAGGATCTCCTGAAACTCTGGCTCAACAGTTTCCACACCACGAATCTTCTTCAGCACAGCCTTCCCTTCATCCTCCAAACCCCTCTCAATAAGACTGTTGGGAGTGTCATGCACCAGCAGGGACCCAATCGTTAGCATCAGTGCTGGAACCCCTGCCAAAGCCAACGATATCCTCCACCCATACCCGCCTTTAATCCTGCATTTCCCAGTTAAATACATTAATCAATCCCTGCGCCTGCAAATTAAGATCAGTAATAAGGATCATTGAAGTTACTGTGCAGTAAAGTAGTTGACAATGTTTGCTACGAGAATCCCAATGGTGATATCAAGCTGGAACAAGATGTTAAGCGCTCCACGGATTCTTGTGGGGGCAATCTCAGAAAGAAACACCGGCACTGCCTGTTGTGAAAATCAAAATCAGTGAAGAATCAGCAACATTACTATACTCGAAAAACACTTGCATCGCACGAAAAGGAATGCATATTAAGGACCTGATTGGCGAAACCAACACCACAACCAAGCAATAGCCTCCCAAATATTAGCAGCAGCAAGGTATTTGCTACAGAGTTGAAGACAGTTCCAACAATAAAGAAAAGCCCAGCAATCAACATAGTGCGTTTGCGGCCTAGCTTTCTGGTGACACTGGAGGCAAACAAAGTAGCTACCAATGCAGCAAGGTAGAGAGAGGATGTGAACAGTTGAAGACTTTGATTGTCATATTTGCAGTAGTTACTGTCCACTCCATGCTCCTGTATCCTTTTGTATACCTCCGGAAAAAAATGTTCTAGAAAGCTAGGCATGGATGTCACACCACCTGCATTCATATGCATTTCACAAACCATTTTCAAATCAAAAACTACAACAATAACTCTGCATTACTAACCAACCACTATGTATGTACCATGCGTACCTGAAATTCCAATGTCATAACCAAACATCAAACCACCGGTAGCAGCCATAATGCAGGATATTACGACAGCATACGTGATCTTTGCCTCAAATTGGACATCTCCTGAACCCGATGCAAACCCTCCCCCAGCCATGATAATTAACTATCCAATGGAACAGATAATTTTTAATGGATTTTCTTGGTTTGTGTATGGGTGTATATATATATATATGTATGTATGTCAGAATGTAGCTACCTAGGTTCTATCTATGGCCTCTCTGTTTTTTGCGGGCTTTTCGGAAATTTTATTAACCACGTTTCAAATTAAGCACTTTACAGCATAAACATTTATTGCACAACACATACATGATGGATACAGGTCGATCAAACACCATCATATCTTTTACAATATATCTTTTAACAGGCACTGTAAAAGGAATAAAATAATAATGCTCCCAAACTAATTTTTCTAAACTTGTCAGAATGTACAAATAAAAGAACAACTAACAAATATATCACAAAAATAGAGAACAAAAACTAAGAAATACAACGATTTTGAAGTGGAAATCCCTTGATAGAGATGAAGTTCACCCCCAACTAGAAAAAAAAAAGGTTAGATTATGATGAATTAGCAGAGTCTTTAACAAGTACTCCACTCAAAACACCGATACTTCCCAATGACAAACAATAGAATAAAAAAATACTAAAAAATTAAGCTGTTGCTGTGCGAAACTTGTCTTGCTCTCCAAAATTTCTAACACCAGAATATTTTTCATTTATGTCCACCGTTAATTAAAAATACAGTATTAAATATTAAGAAAAAAAATAAAAAGTACTTGATTTGAAATTATATCGAAATAAACATATGATATTAATATCATGAATTGTAAACTTCTTTTTATGTAATATCATTATTCTGGTCCACTAAGCTAAACATATTTATAAATGCCTTTCAGGAATTTAAAAAATAGAGTAAATTAAAATATATTGACTATTTGTTAACAATTGTTAATTATAAAATTTTGAAGGAATGGTTTCAAATTATTAACTTTCAACAAAAACATTTAATTAATTTTATTTCCTATATTTATGACGTTTTATGCAGTGTTTCGGTTTTTTGAAAAAAAAAATATATAGAAAACCTGTTATAAAATATTATATATATGAAAATATCGGACTGGTTTTAACAAGGAAGTATAAGAATAGTGTGATTACAATCAATTACTAAAAGAAAATGACAATAGAAAAAGAGAACAAAAGTTTTATATATTTACTCAATATCAAAATTTATTATATTTTTTTTCTAAAATAAAGTATAAAAAATACTATTAAATCACAAAAAAATGAAGAGTCTATTGTACCTTTTCTTCTACAAATTTTAACTTCTTATATAGAATCTTAATAATTAAAAATTTCTTCTACTAATTTTACTCCATTTTCTTTGTATAATTAATGCACTACTAAACCCTTAAGAAGATTATAGAGAATAAATCAAACATGTATTGAGGAATTCAGAAGCTAAAGTAACCACATAGCATAGCATGGCATGAAGAGAAAAGAAAATAGAAACATAGATAATTATGGAATGTAAAAGCTAGGTCCAAAAAAACTTGGTAAGATGCACCTAAAGTAAGGAGAAAACTTAGATTTATATCCAATGATAATATTAATGGTTAAAAATGTTCTTAAAAAAACTATATAAGGTTCTGTGTGTGTATATATACCATACAAAACTAATAGAAGGTACAAGGTCCATAAGAAAAAAAGTCAAAATATACGAGCTTTGATTATGTGGCTTTTAAGATTTCATCAATTTGTTTATTGCTTTCCATTTTGCTTAAAAGATGTTGCTTATTTCACCTATCATAACTGTTGAGCCTTTTTAAAGAGATACATTTAAAAGATTATGAAATTATTTTTAATAAATAAAGTCTTAAAACAATTCATTAAAAAATTATCAATAAAGATAAGTAATCAGGTAAATCTGACAAACATTATTTTTATGTATATTTGCAGCCTCTCAATATAAGATAAATGACAATAAAACAACAAAAAATATAATAAAAATTAATAAATTCGCTTTTTATTTATAACTATCAACTTATAAAATATTACAATATAAATATATAAATGTATAATGTATACATTAAAAATACATAATAATATTTAATATATTTTTTATCTAACGTCAAACTTTAATCTTGATTGAACATTGAATAATTTCTCACTCTTACAATATTTTATTTATATTTTATTCATAGATTACCCACACAAAAATGATCCAGTGTTGATGTGTAAGGGTTTTCTGATAAGGATTACACATTAGTGATTTCAGTGAGGAACAGACACATTTAAGGTGTGTGTTTCAGTCTGGTGGCTGATTGTGAAGATTTTATCGGTTGGTGAGTTGTAAATGCTTCTATAAATTATTTTTATTTTTTTGAAACTTCCTTGACCTTTATGAATTATGAGTTATTAATATTCAATTCATTTAAATTATTCATTTTTTTTTCTAAATATTAAAGAAAAGAAAATATAAAGGTTGCATCAAACCTTCAAAAAGTTCTGTCGGTTTACATTAAAATTATAAAACTGAAGAATTAAATAAAGGATTGAATGAAAGGTGAATATTTGTTTATAAACTGCAAAATATGTACTGGTAGCAGACACAAGTGGACAAATTGCGAAGGGTTATAACTTTTACATAAAGAACTGAAAGATACTTAAGGGATTGATGCTTACTAGGATTTGGGCTGCCACATGTACTCTTCCTATTGGTTACTTTAGATACCTATACCTCTTCACCAACCCCATTTCTCTCACGTGTTGGTATAAATCTGTATAACAAATGTTTACTCATTTTCTTATTTGATTTCAACAACAGTGAAGGTTATCATGGATGCTTTTTTACGAGCTTAATTACAAACAAAAAACATACTTAGAACGGAAATATATGTCATCAAGAACACTATAGAATCGGAGAAAGAATAATACTTTTGGGATATGTTCGGTTGGTGAGAAATGATGGCAAAGAGTAGAAAAAGTAAATTAAAATACAAAAATATAAATATTATTCATATAAAACTAGTGAAGAGAAAAAAAAGGTGAAACATTTTCTTTTTCATAAATATGCATGATAATTCAGTAAACTTTCACTAGAAAGTTAATTGTGTTATTATTACCTTTCTTTCTATACAATTAAAAAGAGAAATGTAATGATTTTAATAATGATGGAGAAATTAATTATTATCTATAAAAATATAAACGTAATTTCAATTATATTATAGGTATTAATTAAAAATCCTAATTTATGTTGAAAAAAATATTTGTGTTGGTTAATGTTGACTAAAAACTAAATAATTTCAATCTTTACCGGCTAAGAAATAACTTAATTATCACCCATAAAAATAACTTCATGGACATTAAATAAATCATCTAAAAAACTGTTTTGTAATTAATTGAAAAACATTGCTTACATGATACAAATTTGTAATTAATGTTATAGGATAAATAACACTATTTATACTAATAAATGAATAACTTTCGTGTGACAACAAAAAAGTGAATTTGACAATAATTTAGACCAAGTCAGTTGATGATCTTCAAATTGATGTCAAGTCAATAAGATATGGAACAAAACTGAAAGACCAAGAATACAATGACTTGTTAATATTTAAGTCAATATGAGTAAAAATATAAAAATAATAAATATGGAAAATACAAAATATCATACATTTTTTTAATTCTTATATTTTTTATAATAAAAAATTTATTAAAAAAAGCTTTTAACTTTTATCTAGATAATATGATTTACTTTTTAGTATTTAAAATTGTATATAAAATAAATTACATTTATACATTTCTATCCATTATCCATATTTGATGCCTTGTATTACTTTTGTCCCTTTTGAAATGCCTTTGAATTATATCTTTACTAGAGTTTCATCTTTAACCATGTTTATTTCTATATGGTTGATCTGAATTTGTTTGTTCAAATATTTTAGATATATGTACAGTAAAATGAAAATATTTGTCGACTTTTATAGAGTTTAGATATTAATATTTTTTCATAGATCATAAACAGTTTAAACATTTATTACATTAACACATTAATTAGTATATAAGCAAATGAAAATAGGAAAATACATTATATAAATAATTATATTGGTGAATATTTGTATCTCATTGAAATGAAAAATAAAATAAGCAAAGAAAAATATCGATATATATATTACAAAATATGAACATATCTCTTACACATAGATAATAATATAACTTAGAGAAATGACAAACTTGTCATGCGAATACTTTATATATATATATATATATATATATATATATATATATATATATATATATATATATATATATATATATATATATATATATATATATATATTTATAAAAAAAAAAA
>Ga0099822_1005359_pt1 | contig 16735 bp, 9 predicted proteins | sample CowpeawhiteBW_FD_76839 | JGI IMG/M metagenome (GOLD analysis project Ga0099822, IMG submission 76839) | Root nodule microbial communities of legume samples collected from California USA - Cow pea white BW | ecosystem: Host-associated > Plants > Roots > Nodule | place: USA: California | collected...
AAAAATAAAAAAAAAAAAAAAAAAAAAAAAAAAATATATATATATATATATATATATATATATATATATATATATATATATATATATATATATTTAGAGCGTTTATGTATAAATAGGTTAGTACCCTAACGGGCAGCATCCTACTACACCATTCTTCAACTTCTTCCAGACCGGAGAACCTTCTGCCGCCGTTACGCCCTTCACGGCGAACCTCCACCGTTGTCTGGGCGTCTCCGCCAATTGGTACTTTTTCCTCTTCCTCTCTCATTGTTTCAAGCTTACTTGTATTTGTTATTTACCATAGCATCTGTGAAATAGTGTTTTGCAATTTTAATTTTCTGCATGATTCGATGTCGTAGCCTATTTATTCTGCATCATTGATAGATATTTTGTGTGGTTTTGCTTCATAACGAAGTAGTAATAGTGATGAAATATTTACTTCTTCGTTGATTACACAGCATCTGTGCGGATTTCAATCAGCTCTGGCATATTCTCTGGTTAAGCTTTACAAATGGCTGATGGTTCAGATAAAGCAGTTGAAAACGGTTCTTTGAACTCAGCAGAAGCAGAGAAGCCTCAGATTGAGCCCATAAGGCTGCCCTCGGTTGAGGAAATCCGTGGTCAAGACATTTGGAACAATTGTGCTGTGCGAAGTGTCGTCAGTGGAGTCATGGGTATGCCATTCATTCGTTACCTTTTTTTCTTTTTTTTCTAATGCATACCTCTGTGTGTTGTTTCTTGCTCCTCTGTTTAACTGAATTGATTTTCCTGAAATGAATATGGTCTTTATACCATCAATTGTTCAAGTGTAGTGTGTTTATGAGATTTCAGCTTCATTTAGGATGTTCTTTCCACTAGTACCTATTAGGTACTTTGTATGATGGAAACTCTAAGATGGAATTTAGGATTATCCATAATTTGACTCATCATCCTTTATGCTGATGCTTCATCATTGTCTGTGAGGCAAGTAGATTAATATTCCCAATAGGTTTTTTATATGATTTAGGCTACTGTTTCAGTCCATTAATGACCTTTTTTGCTCGCATGATTTACGTTCAACATATTCAATTCGAGGAGTACCACCGCATCGAATATGTCATTGAATGAACTTGAGTTTCTTGGGATTCATGTGATGTTCCTTTTAGGCGGTGGACTTGGCATCTTCATGGGTTTATTTCTTGGAGCACTGGACAACCCACTGATGCAAGAGGAAATGACTGGCAGACAACAACTTATATATCAAGCAAAGCAGATGGGGAGAAGGAGTTGGAGTTCAGCCAAAGCATTTGCTGTTATGGGTTTTGTATTCTCAGCTGCTGAATGTGTTGTTGAGAAGGTCTAATGGATTTGATCATTTGAGGAATGGAAATATATGTTTACAATATGAGGCTCATTCTTCTTACCACGTGGGCCCTTGATTTTTTTTTCAGGCTAGAGCGAAACATGACATAACAAATACCGTAGTTGCTGGATGTGCAACTGGAGGTGCAATATCAGCAAAAGGTAACACATTCTATCATTTTATCGTGTTTTTATTTCTCTTAATTTAACAAAGGAACTGCATAAATGGGCTGGCAAGGCTTGTATAAAAGGGACTTAGAGACCTATGCGCATAAATGTGATACCGCAAGATTGCACTTTGCTATTATATGTTTGGTTTTTATCTTAGATACTGGGTTCCTTGGAAGAAAAAAGGATGCACTTTTGGAAGTGGTTTACTTTTGCAGATATATCATTAATAAATACTGTGTATAAAAATGATTGTAGAAAAAATGAGAAACTAAACTTTGGTGGTTTGGGCATGTTGGAGATGACCTGAAGAAGCCCCTCGTAAGGACAGTAGGTCAGATGGAGATAGCTCATATGCTAGAGGCAGAGACTTAGAAAAACTATAGGCATTTCCATTATGAAAAATTTAGAAGACAATTGCTGGAGGCAGAGGCTAAGAAAAATTTTGAAGTCAATAATTTGTCTATATAAATTATTCATTACAAAATATTATGGTGTTGTTTGATCATATCCATGTAGATGACTCCACCTAGTGGGAACAAGGCTTGGTTGTTGAAGAATGGATCATTGATTTTCAAGAGCTGATGTTCGTTACAGTGCTCTATGCTTTGCATCCACACACTATTTTTGAAAATGATCACAACCTCAATTTTTATTGTCACTAAACTCCTGTTTCACAACAGAATTTAATAATCATTGAAAAATGATTTTGTAGTATTTATATATTACAATTCAAATCCTTTTCCGAAGATACCAAGAATTTAATATAACTAACTACTATAATAAAAATAAAGCATAAAATGATTTTTCTTGTCAGTTCCTAAACATAGATGATTCATTTTCAAGAATTGGTTCTGGTTCTTTGAAGCTTGAATCCCTTGCTCTGAACTTTTAACTTCACAGAAACGGATATTTCTTCTCATCTCAACTGAAATGTTAGCTGCAAGGTAGAAGGAACTTGTCCTTACTGTTTTAGGATGAGGGTTGATGAGTGGGTTCTGGGAATGGCCAACAAAGATGGTAGGCGATAGTGATGTGTATGTAATGCAAGTTGGTGCTTGTTTACTCTGATACTTGGAAACCTACCTACAAATAGCCCAATCTTGAAACTATTTATACAGTACCACCCTACACTCAAAAGACATACCAATTCGAAAGGCTAGTTGCCTAAGTCAGCGCTGCCTCCCTGTAGAGGAGTGCAGTAACCAGGGAACATGGCATCCTTGGAGATCATAAGGTGGTGCCCCTGACCCAACGCACATGAGAGGTTTTTCTTCTTTGGGGAGCCTTGGCCACAATCCCCTCTATACACACGGCTATTTTAAAATTGTTCTATTTATTACCTTTCAAAGTAGTTTTATCGTTAAATGTTCTTTTGTGCTGTAGATAAAATCCGGAAATCAGATAATACACTTTGGTAGAAACCAATTCAATAGATCTTGTGACCGTAGAACCTTGGGAGGGACATGAAACGAGTGATAGGTGGAATGAGAAAGGAATAGAGGGGAGAGAGGTATACTAAAAGGATAATGAACCGGCAAACGACGAATAGAAAATCAAATCCTTTTATGAACCTGTTCTCAACCTTCTTTTATTCCTTCATAACGTATGTTAAAGTTTCCCTTATTGTGACGTGGTTCTAGGTGGTCCAAAGGCAGCTTGTGTTGGTTGTGCTGGCTTTGCGGCATTCTCCGTCGTAATAGAGAAGTTTTTGGAGAGACATCAGTAAGTAAATTGACGTCATCCTAACACATTTTTTGAGTTCTTGAAGTCTTTGGCCTATTTTATACCGGGACGTGATTGTGGAGCACACATACTGCAGCATTTATTTACATCAATAATTCATTTGTATACGATGTCAAATGCATTTCCAAACTAGGGAAAGCTGTGATGTAATGATACGATTTAGTATTAAGCAATTTAAATAGTTGTTTTCTTTATGAACTTGTGACTGAATAAATCTCTGACGCATTCAGCATTTTACAGCCGCCATGCTGTCAGCATATCTTATTGCAAATGCCTAGATAGGAGCGCTCATTCTGAATGATCCACTTATACACACACACACACACACACACATATATATATATATATATATATATATATATATATATATATATATATAGAGAGAGAGAGAGAGAGAGAGAGAGAGAGAGAGAGAGATTCTCATGGGAGATACATGCAACTATTAGTCTATTAGTAACTAGCGTAATAAACAAGATACATGGACGCAACCGTATTTCCTCAGGACGAAGTAAATAGGGTATATATTTGACTGCATGAAGTCTCAGAAAAGAATTACTACACTGAGGATCTCCAGATTTATTTTATTTCTACAACCCAGTTGGTTATTGGACATTTACCATCCAACATCCCAAAAATACTCTAATAAGCTCATATATATGACCCAAATTTCACGCATATTCATTTGCAAATCATAGGATCAGGCAGTAGATTTTGCTGGACTGGCAGATTGACCATCCTTGGTTGCCTGTTGAGCTTCAGGTTTGGAGGGTTCGTTAACTGTGGTGACCACTTGAGGTTCAGGTTTGGAGGGTTCATTAACTGTGGTGACCTGCTGAGTTTCAGATTTTGAGGGTTGATCAACTGTGGTGGCCTGTTGAGGTTCAGGTTTTGAGGGTTCATTGACTGTGGTTGCCTGTTTAGAGGTTTGATCAGGTGTGGTGGGTTCCTCCGACATGGTGGTTCCTTGATTATTCTGCGCCAAAACCTTCTCCTTAGTTTTCTGTCCCACTTCCTCTGCTTTCTTTGCAACCCTGTTGTAAGCACCTGTGACCCATGTAGCCCCAGTCAACACATACCGATTCTTCATTATAGCAGATCCAGCACTGGACACCGACTGCTCAGCTGCTGAAATTGCAGTTTTAGTCTTCTCTGAGACTTGAAATTTCTCATCCATTTCTTTCACCTTGTCATTCACTATAACTGTACCAGCACTGATCTTTTCAGTAAATCCCACCTTCTGGTCCAAAGAAGCAACTTTTGCTGAAGCCGTGGAAGTAAGTCGGTGCCTTTCATCAAAGGATTTTGCTCGATACAATGCATCTTTACCCAAAATGAAGCCCTTGGCTAACATGGTGCTTACAACATCCTCTGCCTTTCTCATACCAGATTCCCCACTTTCAGCGTTACCAATCTGTGTTACAGGTCAGAATCATTACACTATAAATTGTCTAACATGGTTGTCAACATATTATAGAATACCAAATTTATTGAAAGTCATAAGTTAAAACTTTTGACAGCATATTATGTGGAGATTATTGGGGATAAATAGAGGGAATAGTTACTGGAGATTCAGTCGATGAAGGCAGAGGATAATCGTTAGCCAATTCAATGTTCAGAGACTGTCCACACACAACTGCTCCCTGGAGACACCAACACAAGTTTCATGTCAGCTCTTAAACATGAAATTAATTTTGCCACTTCTACTATAATAATCAAACTGTTACCATTACCATGCTTTCCCATAAAAGAAAGAGGTGCATATTGTTTTGGTGTTAGCAAGCATTTGTCAAATAGAGAATATTAACTGTTGAAACATTAATATTTCAATATAGAGAGCAAAATTAGACAGAAGGCAATGAGAATGAATCTACCGAGAGAAGAACTGCAGTTTCTGCTCCCTCTGGAGTACTGAAGGTGACATACGCAACTTTGGAACTTCCCTTGTCACTGAAAAATTGAGAGATGTTATATGCTGCATGTTCTAACCAAAATTTAATTCATATTGTGTACACAAACCTTTGCATTTCAACATGTTCAATTTTTCCAGGAAAGGTAAGAAATTCCCTCAAATCTTGCTCGGTTGCACCTGAAGAGATGTTACTCACTTTCACCGATCTCATCTGTTAAACAGACAAATAGATTAGCATTTTCAACAGTAAAAGTTAAGTAGATTGTCCTCACATCACATTCATATTCCCATTAATTTCAGTTTTTTTCACGTTTTCTGATTGCAATGATTTCTGGAGGAAATGATGAAAAGAACAAACACCATACACACACAACTCGTCTTCTTGTTTTCAGTTTTCTATTTCCTGCCCTCAAATATTCCAACTGTGCTACTGTTTGTATGATGAAAAATGAGAATTCCCACAACGTTGAAGGAAATCACACGAATCTCAGAGATCGATAAACTCATCGAAAATGTTAGAAATTAGAAACAAAAAAAATGGCATGGACTTTTACATGCCAACATGAATTGATTAGAGATTCTTTCTTACCAGATCCACAATGTAACAATTCCAAAAATATGGAATCATCTACCTTACAACAAGACATTCTTAAATTTGTTCCTTTTAATTATAAACAAAATCATGAAAGAAAGTAACAATTGAAGGGTCGTGCAACTAACCGCTGGTTAATTATTTGAATCCTATGCCAGAGATCAATGTTTTCCCCGAGAAGATGTTGTTTGAAGTTTTCCTAATTGAATCAATTATGGTTATTTACCTAAGAGTTTCTTTTTTTTTCCTATTCTCCTTTTCCTCCTTTTGATGTAAAATCTATTTATTCATTTATAGCATATAAATTTAGGTGGAGATGATGTGAGATAAGCATATCAGCAACAATGTACTCTCAAAAACTGCCACATCAGTTGTTTCGATTTTGTTCCCTCTTGTCAATAACCTCACACCTGTTGCAGATATATTCTCAGAAACTACACGTAACCTCTTGTCAATAAAAAATATATACACGTTAACCTGTTATTACCATTTTTTTTTTCACTCTAAGATTAAAACTCTACTCTTGTTATCCATTGATCAGAACACACCAAAGTTAAGTAAATGACACGACACAATCAAATCAAACAAAGCGAAATGTTGAATCACCTAGATTCAAGTTAAGAAACAATTTTAAATTAGGCTTAACTATACTTTTTACTTTTAATAATAGTATACATATATATATATATATATATATATATTCATTTTCTAAATTTATTTATCTTAGTCCTTATAGCATATTCATTTTATTTTTCTCCTTGTAATATATAAATAGTTTTCTTTTAGTTTTTACTATTTTTTAATGAACTAATTGATTTAAAATGGATAATATTATAAATATTAGAAACATAAATAGATCATAAAAAGTAAAACAAAATGAAAAAGTACAAAAAACATTTTAAAAGATATTTTACTATGACCAAAATAGAAAAAAGGTATATAGAAACATAGAAATCTCATTCCACAATCATGTTCCAAATGCCTATTTCTGAAAGCACTGTCATAGAAGTTGAAGACTTTTGAACATGTGAGTTACAGCATCACTGAATTCTATACATATTCTGATTAAACGCGATCGATGAAAAAAATAATTAAGAAATAAAATAAAATACTCTAATTTTTATTTATAATTTTTTTTTCTTGAATAATTCTCTTGGTGTTCTTCCGCAATCATTTTAAAAGAATAATTAAAGAATAATTTTGTCTTTATCATTACAAAAATTTAAGACAACAATTAGGTTGTGAAATCTCTTTTAAAAAATAATTATTTGCTTAGATAGTTAGGGTTAAAAAGTCGCATCAAATCCAAACATTATCATTTAAACCACAAAACACGATTGTATTGAGAAATAACTGGGTATATATGTTTCTGCATTTAAAAGCTGAGAACGTTTCTTTCAAGTGCAACATTAACTGGCCTCATATCAAGAACAAAACAACATCAACATTTCATTTCAGCGCATTGGGTACCAATAAGTTTAATTCCTTAATTATTATTTTTTGGGTGTTTTTTGTTTCCCGTTGAGGAAATAAAAGAAGTTCTAGGATTTCAAAATCCAAAGAGTTGAAGGTTGAATGACGAGTTCAAAATCTTTGCTCTTTGGTGGGTTTTTGTAGTGGTTTCTGTTGAGCATAGGTATATTAAATTTTATTTTAATATATTTTAAAATATTAAAATCAGTATTTATTATTGTATTTTGAAAACACAATAAATAAAACAATACATAAAAAAATTCAATATCCAACTGAGAATTCAAATTTTTAGACGTATTTGGTTTTACGTCAGAATGATGGCTAAAATTGATTTTCTAAACATAGAATTAATGTATGTTTGGTTTTCAAATTAATTAAAAGGTAAAAATTTCACATTGAATAAAAAAACTAATTATTATCTCTGTGTTAGTGAATTAATTCAACCAAACACACAATTATTTTAGATGAAAATTAATTCCCTCAGATATATATTAAATGGAAAATTATTTTTTAACAATTATTTTGACAAAGTTGTGACAGTTTGGCTTCAAAAGAAAAATTTGTTAAATTTTTTTTTTGTCAAACTATCATTCTACGTATTAGATGTATTTTAACCATATATTTAGTGTGACATTGATCATCATTTTATATCTGTAACAAGAATTAAACACCTTTCTAGCGTTTTAAAAGTTATTTTCAGTATCTAAAATGTGCATTCAAGAAGCAGCAGAGAACGTAAAGAAACAAATGATCCAAACAGATTTGAGTCGAACACCGAACTATGTTTGTTTTATTCTAAATTTTCGTTGTACATGCAGTTTTACAACACGACAAACACCCAGAAACAACTTTTAACTCGACAAACCTGAACCCGTTGGTTTTTCTGGCATATCCTTGTAATCAGAAACCTCCATAACCATAGGATAAACATCGGTTTCAGGATTATACTGCTGCAACACTAAAACCGAAGACAGAGTGGAGAACTCAGAAGAAGCCAAATAGCTTCCAATGGGACCAAGTTCTGGGCAATCACTTTTCTCTGCCAATGGTGCCACTTGCGGCATTCTACCAACCAAAATAAGATTGCTCCGATTCTTCTCCCTCAACACTGTTTTCAAATCTTCCTTGCTTTCCACCACTCTTTCCTCGTACGTTATCGATTCCGTGTTCTTCGATCTCACACTCACGAACTCCGACCAAAATTTCTCATCCTCTTGCTTATCTTCGTCACTACCAGTGCCCTGAGCCACGTTTATTATCTTCTTGTCCTTGTTCGCTGTTATCCCAACCAATTTCGCACCGAACGCGAATGTTTGCCCAGGTAAAGCTACAAACTTTACAACAGTGAGTGAGATTCCAGGGTGTTCAGCGAGTCTCATTCCGTACGCAAGTGCTTCACGATCGTCTCTTCCTCCAAAGAACCCGACAACAACATCGTACGACACATCACTCGCTTGGACTTGCCTCGTACCTCCGAGTCCACGATCGACCAGAATCCCCACAGAGCAGGGAGCACGGCTGAGCACATGGCCGTTCATTACACGCAGCGAGTTTCCCAGAGACTCCATTGTGCCATCGAAGTGTTGGTGTTTGTGAAAAGGTAGGAGAATGAGTGCCACTCGCTTCTGGTGCGCGCTGGTGCAGATGTCTTCGTGCATGCTGCTGAAGGCGGATATGGCTGTCATGGGGCGGACATTGACGCTGCTTAGATGGCCATAGGCCTGAAATGCAACCACCATTTGGTCTTTGTTGTCGTGCTTTTTGTTCCAGAAGGGCATGCCGTTGTTGCGTGCCGTGTGAACCATTGTTATGGCTGAAGGTCGCTCCGAGAGTTCCATCAAGTGCATGGAATACACGCACAACTTTCCTCGCTTTCTGGTTCCCCGAGATGACTCTATCAGATTGATTAAGGTGGGAATGTTGTAGGTGCTGTGGAAACATGCCAACACTCTTAGCTCTGTGTCTGGATCCTTGCGTTGAACTGTTTTGTGCGTGTAAGGTAATCCCCTTCGAGCTGGTTTATACACTGCCATCACTATTGGGGTTGTGATGAATGTGGTGAACAGTGCCATCAGAACACAGATTGCAAATGTCTGATCATTCAGTACCTGCACATTTTCACAAGAAATAATAATATTTGATCTGGGTATTCGGTGATGTCAAAGTTATAATAATATTTGATCTGAACTACGATGTCTGAACTAAGATGTCAGAATTAGGATGTAAAAATTGATAATGATGTCTGATATGAAGCTATTTGGAATCAGATGAGCAAGATTTTGCTATGTATACCTTGCGATCTTTGCCAATGTTGAGAACAATGAGTTCCACCAAGCCTTTGGTGTTCATGAGAAACCCAAGAGCCAAGGCTTCTCTAAAAGGGACCTTACATAACAGTGACACGACGAATGTGCCACTGATCTTTCCGAAGCAAGCAGTGAAAATAACAAGCACAAGCATACACCAAGAAAGTGTTCCTCTTATGGTTGTAACATCAGTTTTCAAACCACTGGACACAAAATAGAGTGGCAACAACAGACTCATCACAAGGTCCTCTACCTTCTCGATCAGCACCCCAGCAAAAGGACCATCTTTGGGCATGACTATGCCGACAACAAAAGCCCCAAACAGTGCGTGAATTCCAATGGTATCAGTGATGAAGCTGCAAGCCAAGACCAGTGTCAGGGTGATGCATATGTAAATCTCTTGCACTGGTTCACCCTCAAGGGAACGCTTGGCCATCATTGCGAGCAAGGGTTTTATGGCGAAGATAGCAAAGAGGACAAAAGCAGCAGCACAGAGTATGACCCACAAGGAAACAAGAGGCGATGAGTTAGAGCCAGAGAGAGCTATGGCAAGAGCAAGCAGAATCCATGCTGCAACATCGTTCACAGCAGCTGCAGACATTGCTATGCGACCAGCATCAGTTGTGAGGAGTTTGAGCTCGGCGAGGATGCGTGCAAGAACGGGAAATGCAGTGATGGAGAGAGCAACACCCATGAAGATAAGGAACGAGGTTGGATTAGACTTTTTGGATACGGTGGCTCGAAGAGCATAGGAGGTGCCAATGCCAAGAACAAAAGGTAATGTGATTCCTGCAACTGCAATGGCCAAGGCCTTGTGACCAGTTTTTCGTATGGAACGCATGTCAAGCTCAAGCCCCACCAGAAACAAGAAGAAGAGAAGACCCAGATTCGCCACAGTTTCAAGCACAGTTAAGCTTCTCTTAGGGAAAATCGTGTTCAGGAATTTCTCATTCCTCCCAATCGCTGATGGCCCAAGTAATATCCCTCCCTGCATTAACAAGATTCACCAACCCCACGTTAACTTTTTCATGAATCACAACAAAAACAATTCAAACGTCCATGATGGCAATTCATTCCGAGGTTTTAACGAACGAAATCCCATAAAAATCAAACCTTTTTGTTCTAACTAAGCAAGCAAAGAACAGAAAACTTACAATAACCTCTGCAATAACTCTGGGTTGTCTGAGAGGTTTGAGAATGAATGCGAGAAACCTGGTGAAGACAACGACGAGACATATCTGAAGGATGAGAAGGGGAAGCGCATAATCCAAAGGATTTTCGTGTTGGAAGGCACCGTTGGAGGTGGCCTTCATGGGTGGTGGACATGTCGGATTAGGAGTGGCCATTCAGATTTCGGAGTGTGAAATGGAACACAACATTTGATCTGATTAAGAAGATATTCTTAAATTTACATGTGCTGTGTGAGTGAAAGGAAAACTTGGGTATGAAGAAATGAAACACTCTTTTCTAATAATGGTGCGTAGCTGAGGGAATTAAACGTGGAAGAGAATTGGGTGCTGGTGATGAATTGTGAACACATACTAACGCAAATTCTGGTACATGCTAATTGGAAAAGGAAATCAAGCTTCCATCACTTTACTCATTTACCATATTTAGTATCTTCTTTGGCTACTATTTTATGACACAAACCCTATGCATTGTCTTCTAAGGCCAAACTTTTCTTCCATATATTCAATTTTACCAAGTCTTTTACCCATTTTATTTATCAACTTTCAAACATAATCTAATATCTACACAATAATTGGACCAGGGTGGTGTAATTTTTACATCTTTCAACCCAAATCATTTATTTAAAAAAATATATATATCATTAAAAGGTTAAATATGATTTTACCTTCTGAAATTCAACGTGAGATTGGAATTAATCTATGTCTCAAATTTTAATTATTTTCGTTCTAAAACTTAAAAAATAATAAATATATTCCTTTAATCTAATTCAGATAATTCTTTTTAATTATCAAATATGTTTCAAATTAATATTTAAGTTATTTACACCGTTTAACATAATTCAACTCGAATGTTAGTTTTCGGAAGCATTTAACAAATGCAAAAAAATTAATGTTATTCGATTAAAAAAAATTATATCTACTCAATTTAAAATATAGAGATTACACTATATCAAAATTTAAATTATTTGGCGAATTTTAAGTAAAAACATATTTAATCTTTGAATTGTAAAGTAGTGTCATCAATTGATTTTTCCTTATGGAAAAATTTATTGAGCTCTATCTTCATTCTTAAAAAATCTATAAGTTCTGTCTTCATCAAATAAAGACTTTCTTTTCTTTTTTTTTTACTTTATTCTGTTTTGCTGAGAAAAAAATAAGTCAAAGAAATTTTGGATAAGTAAAATACATTCTACGAGAGTCTTGAAAGGTAATAAATCAATAAATTAAATTAAATTAAATCAATTAGTAATTGTTTATCTTCTTTTGTTGTATATATCAACTATGTTGCTTTATATATCTTTCTTTCTTTGCTAACCATTAAATAAAGAAATATGTGAATGAATGAAAGTGATTTGAAGGAAATATTTTTAATTAAGGGTAATAAGTCATGTGCTATGTTTGTATAAAGATGATAATGGAGTTATCCTTTTGTATATCTTCTTATAGTATACTCTTATATTATTTTATATACAAATCTTTTTGTTGATAAAAAAAGGTAATAAGTGAGATTATTTCAATTGAGATCAGACAACAAAAGTAAAAATAATAAATATCATATATCAATAACATAATTATAATAATTACAACAAATTAATTGAATGCGTGAGAATGTATTTTGAAAAGAAAATTTTGAGGTTCATTTTTTTTTACAGAATCAAACTTGTATCATTTTCACCACAATATAAAAGCTTTATACAAACATGAGACTACTGACACGTGTAGATATTTTTGCTTACTTTTAAAATACGTATATAAAAATAGGTAAAATAGTTATATATAACACAAATAATCGTATTTTTGTGTTATAAGAACATGGTAAACTATAAGAGCATTTTCGAGCAAATATATATTCGATTTGTAAAGGCATGACAACAATATTATGCTTCATTTTTCTAATCAAGTCACATAATTTTTCTATAAAAAAAAATTTTATCATTTCTCAATTAATAAATATTATCCATTTTGTAATAACGTAGACTCCATCACAGTTTTATCCTTAAAAAATCTATCAAAAAGTATAATAAAAAAAAAATATTCAAACTGCGTTTGATCTCGACTCTTAAAAGATACGAGACTTATTAAATGTTCCAGAATACTAATAAATAATCTTTAACGTTCCATATTGTTAAAACTTACAAATTATACGTCAGTGACTACATTTTATTTGAATTACATATAAATATACCATTATAAATTCTTGAATTATTGTTAATAATTATAATATTCATATTAGATCTTAGACTTAATTATATGCTCTGAATTTTTCTGAATAGACTTCTTCATAAAAAAATTTAGAACATTATCAAAGATGAGAATTTCATATTAATTTTGAAGCAACAGACTTTTAGTAATATCCAGGTTGGAAGCATGAAAGTGCTGTAATATGCGCATAATAAAAAAAAAAAGTGCTGAAATATGCATATGATTGATGGCTTGACAGAAAATCAATAAAAAATCTCATGAAATATTATTTCCAATTCTACGAGATTGAAGTGAAATAAAGTGATTTAGATAATTTAAAAATAAAGAAAGAGATATTATTAAGGGACAATAAAATACACTTCATAACAAGCTTAGTTAATTCAGATTTTGGAGTGTGAAAAACACGACATTTGATCTCATTAAGAAGAGCTTTTCAAATAAAATTCTTTTTGTTAATAGTGATACGCAATTAAGGAACACACGGGATGGAGAAAAGTTTTATTATTATTATTTTTTTTTTCAAAAATTGATTCATTTATGTTTTTATCGTCATATCTATAATATATATATATATATATATATATGAGATATAAATATTTAAAAGATATAGATGAAATTAATATTACGTTGAGTACGAGAATAGGTATAGAAAGGATATAAGTACGTATTCATTCTCGTTTTTATATATGATTGAAAAAAAAAAATCTAATAAGGTTTGTTTTTATCACATCTAACCCAATAATCCAATAGGTTCATATTATTTAAACTTGTAGTTTAAGACAGTTTAAATATTTGAGATGCATGATAATTAATAATAATTTTATTATTTCATATTGGGATCGGAATAAGGTTAAATATATTTTAAAGTTCTTTACACAAAATTAAAATTTATTTTCTTCAAAATTTTGATATATTTTGGTTGTCAAATTTTAAAAATAAATTAATATAATTATTTTAAGGATTAAATATGTTTTTGGTTCCTTATCTAACAGTGAAGTTTGAAATAAGTCCATTTTAAAATTTTAGACTAATCTAGTCATTTATCTTTCGAAATAGGTGAATTTGGTCTTTTTAATCAAATTTTGTTAAATTTATTTGATATTTCAATCGTGTTTCATAACAGTATTTGACTTAACATTAAAGCAAAAATGTGTCAAACAGTATAAATAACTCAAACACAATCCTAAAATGCATACGAAACATCAAATAAACTTAACAAAATTTGATTAAAAATGAATAAATTTACGTATTTCGAAAGATGAATGACTAAATTGGTTCAAAATTTTGAAATAAACAAATCTCAAAATTTACATAAAGTTAAGAAACCAAAAACATATTTAACACTTATTTTAACACAATTACATTATTTTCTTATTAATACCTTACACAAAATTAAAATTCATCATTTTCTAAAATTTTAATACATTTTAATTCTTCAAACTTTAAAATATATGATTATAGGTTTTTAACTAATTACCATGAATTATTTATTTATGATCCAAAGGTAGATAAACGTAATTGGGTGGTGGTGATGAATTGTAAAGAGAGCAAATTTTGGTACATCACTGTACTCCTTTACCATTTTTAGTATCTTCTTTCTCTACTTTTATGATACAAAGCCTATGTATCCTCTTTCTTAAACCAAACTTTTCTTCCATTTATTCACTTTTTACCAACTTTCAAACATCTACACAATAATTACGCCTAACTCTACTAACTTCATTCTTAAAATATCTTTCATTTTATTATAGATGTAAAATTAATGTTAATTGGTTTTTTTTTTTTTTATGTTCCAAGAAGACTTTTTTTTTTCTTTTGTATTTTATTCTGTTAAGAAAAAATAAGTCAAAGGAAATTTTCGATAGGCTAACACATTAAACTTTAATATACTATTAGTTTAAATTAAATTAAATTAATTGTTTATCTTATTTTGTTATATCAACCATGTTGCTTTATATATATTTCCTTTTTTTTTCTGGTAACCATTAAATCAAGAAATATGTGGATGAATGAGAGTGATTTGAAGGAAATATTTAATTAAATGCAATAAGTCATGTACTATGTTTGTATGAAGGCCAATAACACAATTAATATAATTATAAAAAATAATTGAATGGGTTAGAATGTCCTTTGAAAAGAAAAAAAGTGAGCTTCATTCCTTCTCACACAATCAAACTTAAATAAAAGGTTTATATAAACATGGATACTAATGCATGTAGATGCTTTTGATAGAGAATAAACAACTTTGTACCCTTTTAAACTCAACTTTAGGAATTGTATTTAATTTTTTTTTTTTTTTGCATTTATAAGAATTATTTCAAATCCAAATAGTCACTTATATAATAGATATTTTTTATTATGGTTAAAACAGATTTTTTTTAATGTTGATTCTAATATATAGACGATATAAAAAAATTATTTTTTTACAAAAAAATTATTTTTTATAATATATATATATATATATATATATATATATATATATATAAGTAAAACTCATAAATTCTATGTCATTAAATACATTTTATTTAAATTACACATAAATTAACCATTATAAGTTCTTATAAATAATATAATAGTTATATCAAATTTTAGACTTAATTATGTTCTCTTGATTTATCAGAATAGACTTCTTCACAAAAGCTTTTAGAAAACAAATATTAAATGAACAAAATTAAATTACGTTTTGCATAGATTAAAATTATTTTTGTCACAAATTAAAAATAAAATTTTGAAAAAATTATAAAACTTTTACACTAGCTATTCTATAAAATAATTTTAATTTATAGAAAACTACCTTATTTGTTTTTCCAAAAATACTTATAGAATAAATAAATTTTATCTGTAATAAATTATCAAAAAAAATAAAATTCGTTTCTAACGTTTGTATGACTGATATAATTTGATTTCGATTTTTTTCTCAAGAGAGTTTAGATAACAGGGACAAAAAGTGGGTGATAATAATTTCATATTTAATTTGAAGCAAACCCATTTTAAATAATATTCAGGTTGGAAGCACAAATTGCTGTAATATGCCAGAATAAAAAAGTACTAAAATATATCCTATAATTGATTGTTTGACAGCAAAATCAATAAAAAAATCTCATATAGAATATAATTCCCAGTTCTACGATATAGAAGTGAAATAAAGTGATTTATATAATTTTCTTTAAAAAATTAATAAAAACGAACGTGATATTATTAAGGGAAAATAAAATAAACTTCATAAGTTTTCAAGAAAGGAAAACACGACCAAGAACGTGTTTAGTTAGGTGAACAAGACTGTTTTGTGTAATAGTATTTAGTATTTAGTAATTACTTCGAAATAATTTATTTGAAGAGCTCATAAATTTTAAATTAGTTTAACTAGTTTGTAATTTCTTATTATCTCTTATATGTTAATGTTTTTCTATTTTTATCAGTTTTTTTTTTATTATTACATATTTCAATCTTAAAATATAATTTATTATTATATTGTTTTTTATATTTTTAATTAATTTTCATTTCTTAACTTTAAATTAAGAAAAACAATATTATAAATAAAAATAAAAATTGTCGCTATGTAAAACTTTCGATAATACAATTGCAAAAGAAAAATCAATTCAATAATTTAAATTAATGAAAAAACTAAAATTTGAAAAGTAAATAAAAATTAAGATTAATTAATACTCGTTAAATCAACTATATATATATATATATATATATATATATATATATATAAAAAAAAAAAAAAATTTTTTTTTATTTTTAAAAAATATTATTAAAATTATTTAAAAAAAAAAAAAAAAATATATATAAAATTTATATATTT
>Ga0099822_1005365_pt1 | contig 16731 bp, 11 predicted proteins | sample CowpeawhiteBW_FD_76839 | JGI IMG/M metagenome (GOLD analysis project Ga0099822, IMG submission 76839) | Root nodule microbial communities of legume samples collected from California USA - Cow pea white BW | ecosystem: Host-associated > Plants > Roots > Nodule | place: USA: California | collected...
ACCTCATCTCCGCAATCATCACTGATAGAACCCCTAAACTGCTTTTCCTCCACAACAAAGTGCGTTTTTCCCATTAAACTAACCTCCACAGCAACCAATTCGCTCTGAATCCCGCGTTCCACCCCGGGCTTTCCATCAGGATCGAGAAATGTAACCACGTCCCCATCTTCCGAGAGACTCATCCAGAGGAAAGGCGTTTTGGTGACTCCATAGGCGAGGGATTCGGAAGGGGAAACCCTAGACGCGGAGATAAACGAGGGACCCCATTCGAAGAATAGCAACAAAGGGGTTTCAGATCCGCTTCGGCGCCAAAAACCAAGGAGATTCTCCCAGTGGTGAAGGGTATGGTAGAGGTGCTTGTAGGAGATTGTGCCCTTGGCTTTGCCCCATTGTGTGATGGTGGTCTTGGAACCCCACCTGCGCTGGCACATGCTGAACCAAAGCTTGGAGTCACGGGCACAGAGAGAACCCAATTGCTTGGACGTGCAGGCCAGGGTGGCGATTTCCGATGGGGCGAGGAAAGAGAGGATGCAGACCTGGATGTCCACCGGAAAATCGGTGAAGGAAGACGAAACGTCGTCGTTTTCCTGATTCACCATCTTCTTGTTTTTCTTGGAAGTAAATAAAATCGAGTTGAAGAAGAAGAAGAGTGACGTGGTGGAGAGATATATGAGCTATGGAGTTTGGTAGATTCTTTAACGCTATGGAATCATTCCTTCCTCCTCCATTACTGTGGTTCGTTAAGAAACCCTGCCTGGCCAATGTGTTGAGTACCAGTAAAACGACAACTACAAGCGTCACGCATCTAGTAAAACGACAACCCTGCGTTTCATCCTCTCTTCATAATTTTTTGTTTTTTTTGTTTTTAATTAGCGAAAACAGTGTATGTGTGTGTTCCTGTTTTGATGATAAAAGAAAATAATAAAATTATTTTTATTGTTTTTACAATTTTCCTGTTTATGGATAATTTTTTTACAAATAATATTTCGGTAAAAGAAATGTCAGATAAAAAAATAACTAAATTTTAAAAAAAAAATATTTCAAAGGTAAAATAATTATTTTGATTGTGAAATTGGAAATAAAATGTGTATACCAAAAAATCTCTTCTTATATAATAGTATTAGTGAAAAAAAACACGCATATGTGTTTATTTTTTGTATGATAATAAAATAGAGTAAATTTATTATTATTATTATTTTAAAATTAAATATAAATGTTTTTTATAATTTTATATAGATAATTTTTATTTATTTTTTAGGTAATTTTTTAATTAAAAAATGGTTAGATTTAAATAGTAAAAACTGTTGAAATTTAAATAAAAGATTACTAAACAGTAAAATAGGTAAAATAATTATTTTAACTTAAAAAAAAATTATTTAAAGATAAAAATGAAAATATACGTAGACATAAAACAAATTATATATAGTTATAAATATATAGTTTAGTTAGTTTAGTTTACATAATTTTAAAAATCATAAAAGTGATATAATTTTTTAAATAATTCAGGTTCAAATATATATTTGATTCCTATTTTTGTTCAGTTTTGTCATTTTAATCTTGATATTTTTCTTTCTATTTAATCAGGTTTTCATTTTTATCAACTTTGTTTAATTTGATATTTTTTTGTTAACATCATTTAAATAATTAACGATAATAAATAATGAATATCATGCATCTATACAAACTAACTAAAATCAACCAACACATACTAATCACTTATAGAGCTCCCGTAAGAACTTCCACTAACCTATCTAATAGTGCTCTCATCTTCTAGAGATGCTTCTAAAACTGCAATAACATCTACTCTCACTAAAAATGTGATCATCGCAAAAGAAAATAAACAACATAAGACAAAAACACATGAGAAAGGTAAACTAGCTTAAACGATACAAATGCATTATAAATACTTCATTTACATATAAATTTTTAAATTCAAAGTATATAAAACAATCACACAACATGTCATATTATAAACCAAACTCTTATAGACTCAATATTATTTGGATACGTACACTTGTGTCATATTAGTGAAGTCATGCACATGTGATATAACCTAGTCTACACATGGTTAATCCCTTTCACAATTATAAGAATAATGGATTCATCCTTATGTCAGGACCTCCTGCTACTCTCACCACTAACCATTCTCCTCTACATGAGTATAAATAACTAATAAAGTTTAGAATAATCTCACAAAATGGAATAGTACGAACTATAAGACACACCCCAGTGAAACACATTACTAGTAGGATTTCCTCATTGGAAAATACCCTACAACAACATCAAAACATACATTTGTTTCATGATACATATCAATCATTTCATAAGTAGTAATTTACATTTGCCATAACACACAAAATTTAGCATAGAAAATAACTAGTATATCTTGATATATTTGTTCAGCAAGATCATCCATTTGCTCAACAAGTAGTGCATAAAGCCCCACTTGCTCAATAATCAGAATGAGTTGCTCAACGAATAATCACTAGAAGGGATAGAGGTAAACTCTAAAGTTCGTCCAATGAGTGTATTCTCACTCATCAATTACAAAGTTAGTAAGTTCCTTAACTTTGGATTCGCTGAGTGAGTACATCTTTGATAAACAATTACAAAGTCAATAAAAATGAAGTTTCTCAACAAGTATATTCTTGTCTAATTATGTAAAACTTGATTATGCATAATTATGTTATCTGAGTCCGGTCTTAACATTCCAATAACCACTACAAGTGCTAAAATATACCAATTACAATTTTACAACATTTATCAACTCAATTTATAACATTTTGGTACTAATCATACAACATTTCCCTAATTAACCCCACTTGAGAAAAAAAAAAAACTAACGAAAATATTAATACAGGGAAAGTAAATAAGTAATTCAAAATTCATTTTTTTTTATCTTTCAATACGTATTTAAATTGTTGAAAAGGAGTTGTGTACAAACTAATAATAATTGTATGACCGGTCAACATTAGGTACATTGAATTTACTTTTGCTTTCTCCTAAACATTCCATTTGCTCCAAATTCCAAAACAAGGAAATAATATTCATGACTCCATATCTCACAGTTAGTTGCATTAATTAACACAATACCATGAATTCAATTCTGTTGTGTTGAAGCTGAACTGTAGTGTGAAATGTGAATGAATTCTCAAACATCTCTCACAACAACATCCCTCTCCAAAGACCCAGAAGCAGAACTCTTCCTCCTCAACCTTCCCCCATCAAAAGCCTTCACCACCAACCCTTTCACCCTCTCAACACTAGGGTACCCTTTCTTACTAAAAAACTCTGAATAACACTCAAAAAAATCTGCATATGCAGGCACCACAAGCCTCACCGTAGCCTCTCTCATCTGCTCCCTCAGATCAACATCAGGTATACCATACACCCCTCTCGCATGCCTCTCACAAACCTCGTTCAAACCCTTCAAGAAAGTTTCAACCTTTTCACTCACCACTCTTCCCACACTCCCCTTCCCTTCCCCACCATCCAAAACCCTCACCAAACCCCCCCATGCTTCCTTCTGATACAAGTAAGCACATTCCTCCGCCACACCCTTGTAATCCTCCCTCATACGCTTCTCACCCAACACCTCACCAAGCTGCGTGTTCTTCGTCCTCATGTATATGTACCAATACGTGTTCATCGTGAACACATGCACCAACACCTTGTCCCTACAACACACTCTCTTTGACTCTATGTTCCTCTGAAGCGCCTCCATCACGTTGGAAATCGCATGCTTCAACAAACCCTCCTCCGTTAAAGTCTCATCAGTGTCAGTACTACTACCATCTTTGCCTCTCCACGTTTGTTGTGTTCGGAGAACCTTGATCATGGATGTTTTGTAATTGACCGCGGTTAGGTATTTTAGGTAGTTGATGGCGTAACGTACGAGCTTCGGAACCGAACCGTCTTGCGGAGGGGGGAGACCGTCGATGTTGCCTTCTATTTGGAGTCCGAATTCCCAGAACACTTTGCTCGAAGCATCGATGATGAGCTTCTCCAACTCACGGAACCGCGTGCATATGTCTGCGCCGGGTTCTCCCTCGAAGATTTCTGATACATGGGGTTTCAGTTTTTCTAAGGATTCAAACATGTCCAGAAGTTTGAAGAGCTTCTGGGGCTCTTTGCTGCTTCGGGCCACGCCTTCTCCGAAGCGGAAGAACACGGCCATGATCTTGTCGGAGATTTTTATGAAGCATTCTGGCCAAACTAGACCCTCCATGAAATCGCCCAGGACTTTCTCGCAGAGTTTCTTTTCTGACAACAGCACCTTCTTCACTGCGACTTCGAAGTGTTGAATCCATAGGGTTATGGCTGTTTCTAAGGTTTCCCACTCCATTTCGTCGATTCCTTCTGGGGTGTATGTTCTAAGGTAATCGGGATTTAGCTTCATTAGCGCCTTCGCAGCTCTTCTGTATCTTGCCTGTTCAATCATGTTCAATCAGGATTTTACACACACAATTCAAGAATATTACAGTTGATGTGATGAGATGAAGGTTGAAGACGTACCTTGAGGTATATATCAATGCAAATGTCCATGCAATCATTGGCAGCAAGGGTGGTTGAAATTCTTCTGAGGGCTTCAACCTCCATCTCCGACCCCAGTTCCCTTTCTTCGCCGCCATGGTGGTGCACCAGATCCTTCATGTTCCGGTGCTTCATCCTCAGCAACAGCTCCTCAAACTCATCCTGCACATGGAGCAACGCCTGATCCAACAACCCCTCAAACCTCATCTCGTCCACCTCCCTCTCATACAGCACCTTCAGCGTCACCAGCGCATCCTTCAGCCTCACGTCCCTGCCCTGATCTGCGGCCTTGGTCCTGCTCACAAACTCCACCACCTCCTGCAGCCTCTGAACCACCATCTCCACCTCCTCACATATCTTCTCTATCCCCTCCTTCACTTCCTCCACGCACCCCACGTACTCCACCAGCTTCTCCAACCTCCTCTGCTGCGACTTCTCCGACGACAGATCGGCCGAAAAGGTGACCAACTTGGCCTGAAGATCCTCCGTGCGCTTGAACGTGTTGAGGAGTTCCACCGCCGGGGAAACCGCTCTGGTGATCCTGGCGTCGAGGGCTTTTCTGGACATGGTGAGGGACTGCAGAGGGAGGATTCTTCTGGAGGCGGTTGAGAGCGATTGTTGGTAGAGAGAAAACCTTTTTTCAGTTTGTGTGATGTCGTGTTGTGCCTCCGATGAGGCCTGGAGGAGGGTTTTGAGGTCGGAGCGCGCTGAATGGAGTTTGAGGAGTGTTGGGTCTTGCGATGCCATTGGTTGGAGGGTGGAGATGGATGAGTGAATGAATATATGAAGAAGAGGTTCATGAGTGGCAGAAGAAGACGAAGTCGAAAGAGAAGGCATGAATCGATGCGAACAAGGAGACATATGGCGTTAGATTGTGGGAAACAAAGAACACGACAACTGGGTACCTTAGAATATCCAAAGCCGGTGTCCCTCTTCCCTCTTTGCATCAAACACTATCACTTTATTTTGTAGGATATGCTGATGATATTCATAATTAATTAATAATTAGTAATAATATATTAATATTATTATTATTCTTCCCACTGTCATTGATGCCCCTAATCGACCTCATTCTCTCTAATGACATCACTAACTTTTCATTTTTCTTTCTACTTTTTAACCTTTTCACCATTTCTTTTTCTTCTTCCAGTATTCTTGGTGTCTTTTTGCTGTTATTAATATCTGCTCTCATCACCATGTATATTCACGAATTTAATTATCAGAGCTTCTTTCTATTGTAATTTTTAAATGATCATTCTATAACTCATAGTTGATTTTATCGAAGAAGAGTATTATAGAAAAAAAACACTTTCTATATATATATATATATATATATATATATATATATATATTTCAAATTTATTGAAATGGTCAATTTCATCTTGGAAATAGAGCGTTCTCAATTGAATATCTGAAAGTAGAAAACTATAAATCTTAACTTCTAGATCCAATCGAGTCTTTTTACTTTTTATTTTTTATATTAATGGTATTTTGACCAAATAAACAATAAACATGAATGAAATGATACTAACAGAAGTTAAACTTTATCCATCATATATAACATATTTGAAAGGAAAATAATTTTTTAACTACTAAATTTTTGACAACTTTTTTTTACAATCTTAGTTGTTATCTTTTAAGTGGTTTTACATTTATCCTTTTTTTCATTTTTAATATTTCAAAACCACTTATGACACATCATGTTGTAAGAAAAAAAAAATTGTCAAAATTTAGTAGTGAAAATATAATTGTTCTATTTTAAAACTGTATGTTATATGTATAACTAATTAAAAATTTAGACATTATGTATTTGATGATATAATTATTAAATTAATTTATAAAAAAAATAACATAGAGAGTAACTAATCCAAAACATCACTAATAAGATTCTCAAAGATTTCAAATTAAATTTATATCTAACTGAAATTATTAACTTTATATATTATTAATGTGTGTTTTAGAATCTATTTTAAAACCCTTATGATAGTTAAAAGCTATCTTAAATTATATATCTATCATTAACTTTTGGCTTTTATTTTACTCTTTAACCAAAATGACAAATGCACTTGCAACCAACATCTTAAGGTGTGATATTCTTACAATTTGATTTTTCATTAACAAACTAAACACTTTGAAACTTACTATTGTCTTGTACGAAAAAAAAAAGACAAAAGTTGGTACATTTTACCTTGTTTATTCCATCTTCAACTCAATTAGCAATCTTCCTCATCAAAAACTCTTTGCACAAGTTTTTCCCTACTCTTATTTTTCAAGCTGTGCATATAGGACTTTTATATAAGAAATTTTAGAAGAACATTTTGTTTAAGTTAAAATGAATTTATGACTTAATTGTTGTGTTATTTCTTGAGCATTAATGTGTTTGTTTAATGATGGGTGTGGCAGATTGTAATGCCCCCACCATCAAAACAAGGGTAAGCCAAAGTTGGGAATTGAAAAATTCTGTGTTCTGCTTTGAACTTTTGGAAGCATGCATATGTACTACTAACATCACTACAATAGTAACAGTTATATATGATCTCTTGAAAGCTTCAAATTTTATTTTATTGCCAGATAAAACTTTCTAAATTTTAGCACTTGGAACTATTATGCATATATGGCTGGCAACACTAGGATCATTATCATCATCATAAATTTTTCTTCGTGAGTGATGTTGATTATAAGAAGTACGAAATGCCTATGAATAAATTTAGAATTAATATATATAATTTGGTTGGAAATAACATTAATTTCTCATTATTTGCATTAGATTGACTTAATTATGAAATATTTGATTAGTTTGATTTCAGTGTTGTTTGTATTTTTATTTTATCATAGATGTACGCACATAAATAATAACATATTTTGTCTATCAAGGGATTCAAAATTTCATAATATTTTCTTATATTTTTTAAATTGCCTTTAAATTTGAGTTCATCTAACTTATGTTTTATTGTTTTATTTATAGATAACGAATAGTCAAATTTAAATATAATTTAAAAAGAAAATAAAGGATAATGAGTGCATGAAGCTGAAGAAAAATATGAAGCTATATTTTTAAGAATCTTGTATTTTTGTAGGAATCTTGCATTTTTATGCTTTATAATTAAGAGCTCTTGTTTAGACATTATTTAATATTATACTTATTAAATAACATGTTATTGACTTCTCAATGTAGTAAAGCATATGAACAAATGAGTACAAAAATTATAGAAGGTGATCTGCTTAAGGATCAGCACCTTTTCCAAGAGTTGCATCAAAATATTCTGCAATCTAAAACATCTTCAGAAGAAGAAAAAAAAATCACATATGCCATTTGTGGTAATATATTTAGATTTGTAAGGAGTATTGTACTTGATTGAGGATTTTAAAAATTTGACAAAACCTTCATTCACTATTTTCATGTTATCGATTAAAGCATTGAACATTGATATATATGTCCTTATTTATGTTGTTTTATCTTTGATATGTCCTTATTTATTTTGTTTTGTCTTTGAAATGTCCTTGTCGATTGAAGCATTTGTGTTGTTTCAATGGAGAGGGCTTGATACCTCAATTTTTTTTAGCATATTCTTAGTCCCTACATTCTTACGTGTATTTTTCTTAAAAATAATTGAGAAAAATAATAATCGATAGTTTATATGAAATACTTTTTTTTTAAAATAAAATATTTTGTAATAGGCATATGTCTAGCTAGGTTAAGGAAATCGAAGAGCATATTATTAAAAATAATCAACAAAAACACAAACTTCACTAGATTACCAAACTGGTTACACGAGGTTACGAGATCTCATCCATATATAATGAAAAATGTCACTTGTTGTAAGAATCTCTTCTAAGAATATTTTCCAGATTTAAAATTGATATCAAATCAAGTGCTTCTACAAATATTTGATACAAAAAATGGTTACCGAAATATATTAAAATAAAGTAATTAAAAAGTGTGAAAAATTACAAAAGCATTTTGACGTTAAAAATTTACATTGACAGGCCGAACTCAATGAGAAGGTGAACCTTGTAAGAACATTCTAGAATAAGATCTGAAGTGTTTGTATTATAGATTTGATTTCAATAAAAGAAAATATATATTCTTTAAAATTAGGAAATATCGAGGCAGGGAGTATAATTTATTCAAAATAAAAGCATTAAAAAAAGCACCTTTTCTTTCCTTGTCACAGTAGGTGGGAATATCCATAACAAATGGTTGGAGAACACTTGGCTACAGTTGTATGCAGTTCTCAGAATTGACAGCGAAGTAACTTCAGAGCCTTTTTTTTTTCATAATTTCTCGATCCTTCTACTCATTTATTTGGTGATTATTTCATGATTTATTAACTTTTGGAGATTAAAGTTTTCATCAACATGCATGTTCGAGGAAAAAACATTTCACTTTCGCAATCTTTTCGGCTGACACTTGTCTTTTTCGACATCTTCTGTCTCAACACCCTGTGCATGCGTGCCATGTCTGCATTCGTTGTTTGATACTAGAGTATCTATTACTGTTAAGTTTTCTGATTAAGCTACACATTAATTGAACACGGCATTAACTACTTGTCGTATGACTAATTAGGTCATGTTTTCTTTGTTCCACTCGTGATCTCATGACACTGCTTTTCACGTAAACCCAGCAGCCTCACACAGATCACTTTTGAAGCTGGGAATGAGATTGCTCCTTCTTCATCACTTACAAGCTTATTTAAAACGTGTCTCTTCCTCAGTGCTTGAAGAACCGTTCTTGTCCCCACCCTGCTCATGGAACATGAAAATGGTGTGCAAGTGCATGTCTTTCTTTACTTTCCCTTAACCCCCTGCAATAAATTTCCCTTTTTTCCAAATTTCCTCCCTCATGGTCTGATAAAGACCACCTTAAAAACCGAGGCAGTAACGTCTCCGTCTCACCACCTTGTTTTTATCAGCTTCTTCAACCCTCTTTATTACATCCCAATTAATACCATGAAATAAAGACAGTTTCATTCGGCAAAACTGACAGAAAAAACGGTGCAATTTCCCCATTCTATGATCTTTTGTTCGTGTGAAACTGTGCCCAGGATTTCTATACCAGTTTTCAGAATAAAATTTTAAAAAACTGCATTGGAAGAGTTGCTGTGTACTTGCTAACGAGAAAATAAAACCAGTTTTCTTTTTTCTGCCAAACAACTTATAAAAGTACTAATTTATTTTATTTTTTTCTGATGTCTCCTCTCTAGAAGGACTTCTTAGGGAGGGATTCATCGAAACATAAACATAGCTTATTAGTAAATAATACTAATCAAGTACTAAATACATAGTTCTTGATGATGACATCATACTAAAGAAACATGGAAAACTATGTTCGATCATCTCCCTGATAGTACCTATGTACATACATATGCATATACATATACATATATATGTATGATAGCAGAAAAGAAAGGTAATCATGATACTAGAGAGACTCGAATAGAACATTATGTGCATTGATCATGAAAAATTTTTCAAGCGGTGCAACTTGACTGAGGAGCTTCTCTCGTACGACGGGTGTGGAACCTCCAAGTGAAGAGGTAGTCCCTGGATTCACAAGTCAGCTTCATAACCTCACAGAAGGCGTTAACACAGCACTTCTTCTGCTCACTTGGCCACTCGATCCTCACCCAGCAAGAGAATCCGTTTGCAGAAGTTGGGATGTTCGAGCCACAAAGATTCAGTGCTACCTCTCCACTGATCCTCTTGCATTGCATGTTTCCAGAACCACCACCGGTCACCGTAGCATCGAGCCAAGGACACACCGGCTCACCCACCATCTCCTTGTATGCAGAATTTGCCATCCTCACCCTGTGCTGTGAATCTGATATGACAACCGGCAAGGCCTCAGACTCAGCCTGATCTTCCACCTCGCGAGACCCTTTTGGGGTTCGAGCGACAGGTGGGAGAGTTGTGTCTTCACGCATGCAGACAACAGTTATGGAAGAGCCGATGGGGCGAACTGCATGTGGCTGTATGACATTGTTGGAAACCGGCTTCTGCAGCTGTTGCAAGAGATCTATCTCCTCAGGAATACTCAGTTTGGTGTTCAAATCTATCATCCCTCCCCCACAGGGCTTCATTGTTGTTGTTATGGAGTCGAGGTTGGGTGCAGGGCCGCCAGGGGAACAAGGAAGGAGAGGGAGTGTGACCAGACCAGGAGTGATGAGGTTGTTGTTTTGCATGCCGCGATTGAGCACTCCAAGTCCATGGTTGGGATGGGGAAGAGGGAGTGGTGGGGTAGGAAAGCCCTGTAAGGAAAGGTTCTTTGCTGGGGATGATGTTACATGACAAGGAGGGGGAGAACAATATCCTAGGATATGAGTTCTCTGTCTCTTGAGGGTGGAAGGGAGTAGTGTGAAAGGAGTTCTACCTCTCTTTCTGGTTCTGGTAGGCCTGGCTTGCAACTGCGGCCATAAGTTCCTGAGATAAGGAGATTGCTTAGGGAGAGAGGAAGAGCCGTCGGTCATGGGGTTTGGGGTGGTTTCAGGCTTGGGAGCTATGGGCCTGTACCTGGACATGATCTCAGCAGTTTTTGCTGGGTTGGGGTAGGGATTCAAGGTCTTGATCATGGTTTTGGGTGGAGGAAAAAAACTGCAGAAAATGCTGAAAAAGGGAGAGAGAGAATAATGATGCTATAGAGGCTGCAAGAGGGGCATTGTGAAGAAGAGGGGGAAATGAGGGGGGGTTATAAAGGAAGTGATGAGGGTTAGGGTGTGGTGAGGTGAAGGGGGGGGAGGAGTGAAGAGAGTGTTTGGTGGCACTGAGGTATTGAGAAGTGGCCAATAAGAGGTAGGCAACATGAAGGGAGAAGGAAGGAGAAAATGACACTTGTAACTGTGGTGTGGGTACGTGTTGGGTAGTCTCAAGAAGGAAGAGATGTGGGGATTGGACTGTGAAAGTGGGACCATGCATGGTGATTCTATTGGTAACGAGGGTATTGGATAAGCATGCAGCATGGTGCACAGTGGAGTGTAGTGCAGTGAGCAATGGTAGAATCGGAAAATGGGGTGAAATTTTTTTTTTGAAGGGGTAAGAGATGCTCTCATTTAAGAAGAGGGAGGCTCAATGTGCAAGACCAATGAGGTGTATTTCTGGCTTATTATAGGAAAAGTATCTGTGATGATAACGCGTGTGGTTTAGAGTGCCATGCATGAAAACACCTATAAGGATTGGTTTGGTCGCCCTGTCTTTTTCCCTACTTTCATCAAACACTTCCCCTTTGCAGGCGGTTACATTTGTTGTTTCTCCACATGTCTCTCCCACCCTTTCCCATTGCATGCAATCAATGACATTCACTCTCATTGGAGACACACTATTGGCCAAGCCAACTCATCACTCTTATGAAATCAATCTCAAGAAATGACAGTAAAAATATATATATAATGCGTTTTTCACTCTTTTCAACTCTCATCTACCACCACTCGGACACACCACTCACACATCACTAAGTCCCCTTCTAGGGTTATTACTAGTACCCATGTGACACAACAAAAACAAAACGTTACAACCACTACTTTGTTACTTCTGGTCAATAAAAGTGCCAGATAATTCTTAACCAAAAACATAAAGAAAAAAATATTTTTAACCCTAATTTAAGACTTGTTTAGGTCAAAAACAATTTGTTTCTTGACCATATCTTCCATTACTTCTATTTCTTCCTATTTTCATGAAGAAAACCTTCTGACTTTCCATACATTGCTTATTATGGATGCTTACTACGATTCTATTTATTCCTGGACTCCCCTAATCCTACGAAGAGAAACCTCATCCATGACGACCCTGACCAGAATTAGAGCGTTTAGACTCCACCAAACCTTATGCAAAAGTAATAAATCTGATGTTGCTATCACACCTTGTAACACTGATGAATGATATAATACAAAATAATGATACATGTTAAAGAAGTGTATAAGTAGGATGAATGAAAAATAAAAATTATTGTACAGTTCTGAACCACCGCGTTAAATCTAATTCATAATAAAATGTGATATTTGAGAATGAGATGCCTTATGTAATATATTATATTAACACGATTTTATATATTGGAATGTTCTAAATTAGAAAAATTATTTTAATTTGTCAATAAATAATTAATGAAAAATTACTTCAATTTTACTAATATTTCTCAACAAAATCTGCTTTCCCTTTTAATTTAATACAATGCACTAGTATTTCCTAATTTCTATATCCTGGTGTCTTTTTCTTTTTAATAATTTCTTAATATGCACTATGTGAAATTGCAATGACAAATAAAGGATGTTGATAGAATTTGAATAATTACTTTTCAATTAAATATTTTATTTTATTTTCCAAAATTTAATTTGGTTTTCTAGTTTAGAATATTCGGGGAATAACTTGTTAACTTCATTCTAGTCAAATCTCATAAATGTATTTTAATATAAACAAAAATAACTAATAAAATATGAAATTATAAAGTTTGAAAGTATTTTCTTTATATATATTAGTGTAAACACAGGCGCTATTGCGCCTGTGTTTTTATTTTTTAATTATGTGTGATATTATTTAGTAGGTGATAATATTATAATGTTATTAAGTTAGTATATAAACTAAATATATAAACTAAAATTATATTTATTACAAATAAAGTGGAATATATCAGAACAGATGAAAGAATAACCATTGATAAATAAAGAAAAGAAAAGAAGCAGAGATCCGATTTTATAAAAGAACTTGTAAAAGTAACAGTCATTTTTGTAAAATTTAATAAATTATTATATTTAAAGGGTAAAATTGGTATTTTGAAATGTGGATACAAAAAGGAGAATCCCCTTTATATATTGTTATAGATTTGAGATGAATAAATTATTTTTAGAATAAATAAAAATACTCATTTTTTATAAAGATATCTCATGGTAACTAATGTCTACAGTGTATTTATTATCGAATTAAAAAAATTATTAAAACTTCTTATACATATCATATATTTAAAATTAGCTTAATAAATAAAGAATTTTACTTTAACAAAATTATTTGAAATAGATGATATTTTCATATATAATTTATTTTGTAATTAAATAATGTTATAAACAAAAATATTATTTTTATGACTTAATTAGTATATTTGCCTTCCAAAATTAATCGAAAAAAACTTAGTTGTTACACTAGTGCTATCTTACAATAGTGTAAGAATAACAAAGCCAATCAACTTATCTTGGATTTGGTCCACAAAATAAGGTTGGTTTAGTTTACCCTGTATTGTAAATATAAGTTAAAATGTCTGACCCGGTTTATATTAAGTTTGGTCCATGGATCCGCAAACCTTTCTGCAATAGAGAAAACAATGATATTTATTTTAAACATTTTAAACATGATATTTTATTTAATATCTTTATTTTACTTTTTGTAATATTTAAAGGCATGAGAAACAAAGTTATTTTTTTATATAATTCTCATAAACATGTGACGGGTATTTTATCATTAAAACTATTAACTTCTGTTCAACCATTAAACATAAAATAACTAGAGTAAGTAAGAAAGATAAAGATCAAGTGAACCAATTATGTGTAATAAAAAATGACAAATAGTAAAACACATTTTTTACACCAAAGAAAAATTATTTTGGATTTGGATTCTAAGTGGTGTGTATTGTATTTGTAGCCACGCCTAATTTGAATCTCTTCACAAATGTGTCTGTTGACACTATCCTTGCTAGGGATGTAAAAAAAAAAATCTCTATAGTCTAAAAAAAAAAATCTCTATACGCGAGTATTTGCAGATAAAATCCGCAACGGGTAGGGAATGGATATTGTAAATAGATACCTGCGGATAATGGGTACAAGTATTTTTAATACTCGAATGTTAACGGGGTGGGTACGAGTATCATAGTATCAGTACTCGTGGATATCCGTACCCGCTATACTCTAATTTAAATTAAAATAAATAAATAAATAAATAAATAAAACATGATTAAAATATTTACATATTGATTTTGAATTTTTTTGTATCAATTAGTTTAAAAAAAATTCATTTCTTTGTAAACTGTTATTCAACACTATTTAAATGGGTTATTTGAACTTTGTTTAAAATTTATGAATGTTATGTATTGTATTTTATTTGAATTTAAGATTAAAATATGTTGTTAAATATTTATTTTTATTTTTTTGTAAATCTCCGCGGGTACCCGTGGATATTAAAAAAATATGTGGGTACCCGCATTACAGATACATGACAAATATGGGTACGAGGCGAATATTTATCCAATGATAAGGTACGGGGTAACTACTACCCGTACCCTACCCACCCGTTGACATCCCTAATCCTTGCTTTTGACACTCCCTTTCTCGTAGGTGCTTGCTTCGTTTTGTTGATACTTTTAGCTTTTAAGGATATGAGCTGCAAAATAAAAAAGAGAAAAAAATAAAGAGTGTGCAAGTTGCAGGCTGACTCACCCCGTCTCGTCCTTAACCTGCACGGGCTATAGGTAATGCAGGACGAGCCTATTTAGGCTGAGAGCTTAGATACTCCGTTTGTTTCGCATTTTTTTTTGTGCGGGCTTGCAAGTCGATCCACGTTGCCAACGCCGGTTTGTCATCCCTATTGGTAGATTTCTTTTGATCAATAGAATAGGAAGAGTACGAAAAGTCATTTGTCATGAAGTGTTATCTTATAGTTGATTATGCTAAAAGAAAAAGACATTGATTAGGGTGTGTAATGGGAAAAGAGAGGTGGTGATGGAAGGTCGACAATGAAGAAAAAAGAAACAGAAACTAATTAATTAAGCTTAAATATTTATTAAAGTACTAAGAGTTGTGATAATGTTTTTGCTCAAATATTTAACCGTGAAAGAAAGATATTGATTGACAAGATGATACAATTATATGTTTGCAAGTATATATTTTTGTGATGTTGTTTTAAAGATAATTTCATTTTCCAAATTATCAAAGCACACACTATAAGAAAATGTCTCATTAGTAACTAATTTTAGTAACCAAAAGTTGTTAGTCACTATAGTGACCAATTTAGATATCAATCTACAAAATTAAAAATTATTGGTTACTAAAATAGTCACTATTATAAATAAAAAGTTATAATTGGTCATTAAATTGGTCACTAATTAATTAGAGACCAACTTAGTAACTAAGTCATTTTGGTAGTCAAAACCTAGGTTTTTAATGATCAATTTCCTTTGGTAGCCAAAACCATGATAGCTAATTTTAAAAACCAATTTATTGATCAATTATAATTTTTTATTGATAATAGTAACTATTTTAGTAACCAATAATTTTTTACTTTGTAAATTGGTATCTAAATTAGTCATTTTAGTGACTAACAACTTTTGGTCACTAAAATTGGTTACTAATGAAGCATTTTCTTATAGTGACAACAAGAAAAAATATAATTACCAACAACCAAAATCGGTAAAAAGAGATGACCAAAAATTTATTGGTAAAATGTTTGACGATAAATTTTACCTATATTCAACAATCATACATATGTCGGTAATTACTGATGATCACAATTCATCGGTAATTATCACAATTTAATTCTTTTTCTTTTCTCCAACATATTTTTAAAAAAATTCAATAACCGACAAATTTTACTTACGAAATTTATCGATAAATTTCACCACAAAGTGGTAAAAGTCCAAAACAAATGATGAAAAATTTGGTGTTCGTTTTACTGAGTGAATTTACTAATGGATTACTAAAACATTAAACTACTTATAGATTTTAATTATGGATCTATTATTGATAGAAATATCAATCAATAACAAAAATTCTAAATTACCAATGGATTTTATTGGCTGATTTGTTATTGGTAGAAATGTCCATAGACAATAAAAATTCTATAATATGATGCTAAAATTTGTAAGTAAAACAAGATTTCAAATTTTTTTACCACAATAAAAAAAACACTGATGTGTCAATCATTCAGAATTTTTGAGCAAAAAAAAATCAATAATCAATACACAAAAACAACTCTTTCTCATCATTCAATCACAATTTTAAAATCAATCTCTCTTTTTTCCTTTCACACTTCTTCTTCTTCTTCTTCTTCTCTATTGATAGCATTCACTTTCTTCTTTTCACTCAGATGTAATTTTTATTGAATGACCTTCTTCTTCTTCTTCTTCTTCTTCTTTCTTCTTCTTCTTCTTCTTCTTCTTCTTCTTCTTCTTCTTCTTCTTCTTCTTCTTCTTCTTCTTCTTCTTCTTCTTCTTCTTCTTCTTCTTCTTCT
>Ga0099822_1005366_pt1 | contig 16729 bp, 8 predicted proteins | sample CowpeawhiteBW_FD_76839 | JGI IMG/M metagenome (GOLD analysis project Ga0099822, IMG submission 76839) | Root nodule microbial communities of legume samples collected from California USA - Cow pea white BW | ecosystem: Host-associated > Plants > Roots > Nodule | place: USA: California | collected...
AATTAATTTATATATATATAAAAATAGAGATAAAAAAATATATATAAAAGATATATTTTTTTGTGTGATTTTACACAATATATATATATATATATATATATATATATATATATATATATATATATATATATATATATAGTGCATACATAGCAATACATTTCTAAATAGTCTGTGCGCTGTGGATTTACAAGAGATATCATTCGGAGTGTATTTATTAGTTGGTTAACAGCAATCTACATTCTATTCATAATGTGACATTACATATATGTAACTCGACAAACTATATGCTGCTTTGGAATTTTTACTTTGTTCTTTCCGCTTGAAGGTTACTTTGAAAGCTTAGGGAGGTGTTTGATACATGGCAAATGTGTACGATATATTTTTACATTTGTCCGACTTAGAAATAACAGGATAGAGAGGGAGGGATTCCATTGAGATTATGCATTTTCTTGCTATTTCAATCTTACTGTTAAAGTGTTAAATGTCCATTCTTATCTATTTTCGGGTTTTACTAGAAGTTGAATAACCTACTTTGTTGGTGATTATGAAAACTTTCCTTCTGGACCTCGAATATGTCGAATTGTATGATACCCTTTTAGCCAAAATTACTTGACTTTCAATGTTGATGAGACACCCTTATTAATATCTCCTGACATTTGTTTCACAAGCATGCTCTATTTAGAAGCGAATCTATCTTACTCGTCCATTTAAATTTTGGTGATTAAATACTTTTAACGAGTAGCAATATCTGAAATGGTAACCATATTACAAATTTTTCTTAACTAAAACATTTGATGCATTGATAAATAGTGAGGATAAATTTTTTGTGTTGATCCTGTATTTGATGCTGCATGAAGATAGTAGCAGCGACTGCATACTGTCTTAAAAAGAGGGACAGCAATAAGATTCATGAAAAATTGTCTGCTTAAAACCAGTGCTGAAACGTCGTTGATGGTTTTGTTTGCAGTTCTGAGACAGACTCGGGAGATGAGGAGGATATTGAAGAGAGAAGACAGAAGGCATCTTTTGTTCAAGAGTTGGTGTTATCAACTTTATTCTAGGAAACATGCATCTAACAACTTATAGACAGTCTTGCGTTCAGGTAGCGTAGATTCTTGTAAGAAAATAACTGCGTTTTGGTATGGTGCATGAATTTAGAATAGGTAATCTAAGTGTTGGATAGTCACAAAATTGGATGGTTGCCTGGTTTGCAGGCATGCATTATTGAACATCTGAACTTATTTATGGTGTATTTTAAATCTATATATAGAAGTGAATCTTTTGCATCACTTTATCATCATGGCAAGAATGAGCCATGATTCAAGTCTTTTGCACGGAATGTTTTTTTTATGAGGCTTGATTGATTCAGCAGGTTAATCTGATTGTGAAAACTTGGTTAGTGTTTAGCCAAGGGAACTGACCAGTCTAACTTGGTTATTATAACATTCTAACAGGTTGGAACTCATGAGCAACTAATGTTCATTTTGAGAGTTTGGCGTAACTGCAACTGTGTGATGTTACTGGTTATTGTTTCTATCGTGTTAGAATGAGTCTATGGAAAATCCGCAATTGTAGTCTTTAGCATTGATTAATCTCGTACGAAAGGAAGAGGGAAACTTGAAAGTAACCCAAATCAAACTCTTATACTGAAGTTTTTCTTCCTATTTAACTCATTGTTTCATGAAATTGATCACCATTGAATTGAATAGATGCAAGAAACCAAACATAGAGTAGAAGTAAATAGCCAAATGTAACAGCTTAACTACCTGATGTGAGGAGCTTGCATTCCATTGAAGATAGTGAAGCAAAGAGCAGTAACAGCAAAGAGAATTGATTTGGGATAGAAGAATATGATCATGGAATAACAATATCCATCGTAAAGGTAGAAAGTATAAGAAAAAGGGAAAGGAAAGGAGTATAAAAGGAAGAGGAAGAAGAAGGAAAAGAAAAATGAGAGAAATCACTCGATGATGGATTGGATAACACCAGCACCAACGGTCTTGCCTCCTTCCCTAATGGCGAACCTCATTCCCTGTTCGCAGGCGACAGGAACAATGAGCTCGACGACCATCTTAACACGGTCACCGGGCATAACCATCTTGGACTCCTCGTCCTTGTCGTTCATGATGCCGGTCACCTTCCCCGTCACGTCGGTGGTTCTCATGTAAAACTGAGGCCTGTACCCTGCAAAGAACGGCGAGTGTCTCCCACCTTCCTCCTTCTTCAGAACATAAACAATGGCCTCGAACTTCGTGTGGGGCGTAATGGTGCCAGGCTTTGCCAGAACCATCCCTCTCTGAATGTCCATCTTCTGAATCCCTCTGAGCAGCAGCCCCACGTTGTCCCCCGCCAACGCCTCGTCAAGAATCTTCTGGAACATCTCCACGCCTGTCACCGTCGTGTTCCTCGTTTCCCTCAAACCCACAAGGTCAACGGTGTCGCCAACTTTTATCGTCCCACGCTCCACTCGCCCCGTCGCCACCGTCCCACGCCCGGTGATTGTGAAAACGTCTTCCACGGCCAGAAGGAAAGGGAGTTCGGTTTGGCGCTGCGGAATGGGAATGTAGTTGTCCACTTCGTCCATCAGTTGGTAGATTTTATCCACCCATTCGTTGTCGCCGCGTTTGATTGCAGGGTTCTCCATGAGAGCTTCCAGAGCCAAGAGTGCGGAGCCCGAGACGATGGGGATGTCGTCGCCGGGGAACTCGTACGACGAGAGAAGCTCGCGCACTTCCAATTCCACCAACTGGAGGAGTTCTTCGTCGTCGACTTGGTCCTGTTTGTTCAGGAACACCACCATGTTGGGCACGCCGACTTGTTTTGCCAACAAGATGTGTTCTTTCGTTTGGGGCATGGGGCCGTCGGCGCCGGACACCACCAGGATGGCGCCGTCCATCTGGGCGGCGCCGGTGATCATGTTCTTGACGTAGTCCGCGTGGCCGGGGCAGTCCACGTGAGCGTAGTGGCGGTTTTCAGTTTCGTATTCCACGGTGGCGGTGTTGATGGTGATGCCGCGGGCGCGCTCCTCCGGGGCGGCGTCGATCTCGTCGTACTTCTTGGGGGCGCTGTTGCCGAGGGCGGCGAGGGCCATGGTGAGGGCGGCGGTGAGGGTGGTCTTGCCGTGGTCGACGTGGCCGATGGTGCCTATGTTGACGTGGGGCTTCTTGCGCTCAAACTTGCCGCGCGCGGCACGGACGGTGAATTGGCGGCGGTGGGTTGTGGTGGAGGGTGTGCGGCGGAGGATGGTGGAGGGCTGGAGGAAGGAGGAAGAGAGAGTGGTTGGTTTATGGGTGGTGGTGGTGGTGGTGGAGCGGAAGGGTGTAGAATTTAGAGAAGTGGGTGAAGAAGAAGAAGATGATGATGCATGTGGGAAGAGTATGAGTTTGGAGGAAGCAGTTGCAGAAGAAAGTGCCATGGTTTTGGAGAATTGGGATTTTGGAGAGTGAAGAGAGTGAAAAGAGAAGACGAAGTTTGTGTGAGTGTAAGGTGTTATGAGTGTTATCTGGTGGTGTTGGTGAGAGTGTGTGGATGGATAAAAGATGGCCTCATATCACTTCTATCCTTTTTTCTGCCTCAATTTTGGAAGGATCACATTATTCTCTTATTCTCTCTCTTTTTCATGTTAACCCAACTCCTAATGCATATCAACCAAGATTTTGTATGTTTCATTACAAAACTACTTGCACATGGGTAAAATATAATTTACTTTTCTTCATTCTTTTAAAATTCTTATTCTGAAAAAATATTTAGTTCAATTTAATTGATCGGGAAGAATGTGAACTTAGAAGAAAATTTTTATTTTCAAATATTAACATTCAAGCAGGAAGCTAATATAAATTGTGTATATTTATAACTGATAAATATGACGTATTCGAATATTATGAACATGAAAGTATCTTGCGAAGTTTTAATACGTCGCAGAGATAATTTTTACCTGAAAATAATCACAGCCAAGTGCGTGGAAAGAGCAGAAAAGAATGGCATGAACAGGGTTATACGTAAATCTTATAAACAACTCTGATCCGGAAACCCTGAGTTCAACCTCATGCAAATTCATTCTATAGCATATGTCCATGATTGTTCAGATTTACTGGACAACTCAAATGATGGTGGAATCAATATCTCACTCAAGACCAACAATCAACAATTCTTCAAAATTTTTTTCACATATAAAAGATATTTATTTTTAATATTAATACATTTTTTATACTTGGTTTCTTCAAATATTTTGTTAACTTATTTTTACACTGAAAACTTCATAAGATAAATAGGTCTAATTTCTAATAAAGGAATTCTTATGATTGCAGTTTTTTCAGAAGTAAGGAAGAATGTTGACCTAGACTATCATTTGACTCCACAATTATATAAAAAGCCTAAGCTCAGGTCTTTGTGTTTATTTGAGGTGATTTGTTAAATAAGCGAGTGAGAGAGTGGGCATCCACGTGGCCTTTTCCCAGCGTTGTTCCTTCCTCTGATAGCGATGCCTATTTTATTCATGTCTCCACGTTAAGTAGACTTGCTGGAACCTAGATCTACCATAACAAACCCTTTTTTTTTTTTTATTATTATTTAGAGAATTAGAAAGAAAGAAATCTTGTAAGAAAGTACTACATTAATTAAAATAAAATATACTTAACCTAAAATATGAATTCTTTATTAGTTTTTTTTTTCTTAAAAATAAAAATATATTTTTAAAATGATGCATCTCTTTTCATTCTCCTTAATTTTCACTCGTTGAAAGACTACTCTGTCTTTTCCGAATGTATTCAACCAAACAACGACTTAAAGTCAATATGCATAACTTAAAATTTCATTTTATATATTTAAAACGATTTAGGGATTGGTATTAGTTTCACTACTAGTAAATAATAAAAGTTAATTTACCAAAAAAAGAATAATACTAAGTATTTATAGGACCTTGAAATATGAACACTATACTATAACGATACCGTTCAAATTTATTAAGCCCCAAAAAAATATTCAAATAAGCAAACTCGATTTTCTTCCCAATGCTTAAATGTACTTCTTTTGGAATATAAAGAAAAGTTTACCTTTAGTCTATACAAATATTTGAATTACCTTTATAATATTTTTAAGAACATTATCTAATAACTTAATAATAGCATTCATCTAATTATGTATAACAATGTTCAGCATCATATAGTTTAACTCAAAGTTCTTTCTATCGATACAAAGGCAAGAATACAGGCATTTTGAAATATGAAACGTAACATCAATAAAAGCCGAGGATTGATTAAAGAAAACTAAATCAAATTTGCTCTTGAAAGTGAAAAACAAATGTATTTGTAGTAGAAATATTAATAAAACATTGAATAAAAGTCACTTAACTTCAAATTTAATTGTAAAAAAATTAATTTTATAGGATAGAAGAAACTTAAAATAAATTTTATATTACTACCCCGAACACAAGTGAGTAATAGCAAAATTATAATACTTTGGCAGGGTAAGCAAACAATTTCAAGTTTCCAGTACCTGGACTACATGCCCAGAAATACTAGTTGGGAAGACCTGCATGTAAAATTGAAACGACAGGCAGATATATATATGTACAAGTATACATTTTCTATGATTTATTCAATTGTATCAGACTATTTACAGACGAAATATTAAATTGATATAATCATGTTTCATGACCTATAAAAACTAATTTCTTACTTCAACCCCATGTTTGTTGGGTAAATGCAGCAATAGCATAGAGTCCTCCAAGTTGGAGACCACGTTGAGCCATTCCCCAAGGAAATCTCTCCTGCAAAGGTCACCCCTAGTTATCAACCAACTCCAGCTGCATTTCCTCTTCACATTAGATACCAAGGACACTTAAACCCATTAAAAAATTATCCTCTCTTAAGCATCAATTATGAAAACCAAAATATTAACAGTGACCAAGTTCTAAGCAACAAACAAGATATCTACTTAATTTCACTCCTGAATTGAGCTTTGGCTTTTTCTATATTAGGAACCCGGGACTGCCATAAACTTTACAAACGAGGCATTTAGATGAATGAAGGGCGAGCTTCTCCCTGCACTTCACCGCCATGCATCTGTAGGTTGCATATATTTAGAACCTTCTGGCTAATTTCTGGAGAAAGTTCCTTCAAAAGATCTGAAACAGCTAATTCGTGCTTCCTCTTTAGTTCATCTAACTCCTCTCTTTGTTTAACCAACAAGCTCTCCAGTTTTGTTGCTATGAGATTGATGTATTCTGCTTCCGAATCTTTCACGCTTCCAGATATTTCGTTCACAGCAGATTTTTCACTGGTTGCTCCTGATTTGATACTTTTCTCACTGGAAGGGGAATCAACAATCTCTTCACAAAAATCACCAACACGATCATCAGCTGAAATATCACCATTCGCGGCCAGGCTGCCTTCGTCAGCGTTTGCATCTGCAGGAGAAAAAAATTTTGAAGTACCAGCACGAAATGGAGAGTTTCCACCAACTCCCCTTGGTGAGTCTGACCAGAACTTTCGACCTGAAGGTAATATTTCTAATGCAAGACTGCCAGGGGAACTAACGGAATCGTGTTTCATAGGAGAGGCCTCTGGCCTACTTTCAGAGGTATAGTCTGAATCTTGACTATAACAGTCAACAGGAATTTCACTGACGTTCCAACTAGGAATGTGAAACCGAATTTCAGAGTCAATCATCCTAGCAATAGTTGTAACATCTTGATCAGTTAGTTCCAACTCCTCAACCATTTCACTGGCAACAGAGGTTGAAGTGTCTGCTTCGATATCAAAAGGAAAGTGGATATTGCGAATATGACCTACATAGAAATATGAACATCAGAATCAATGAAAAAGAAAATAGAAACTATGGATAAAAACAAGATAAGAAAATTGAGAGAAGACCTGAGGAATCTGCAATTCTCAATTTTAAAAATATTGTATTATTATCTCTCCTCTGACCTTCCACCGTGAATTCCCTACTTGCGTCAGTAGAAGTATCCACAACAATAGCTTGATTATGAGAAATATTTGCTGCATTTGATATACATCAGATTGAAAACAAAATAAGATAGTTAATCGAGGAATTTAGATGCAAGGTATATAATTACCTAAATGATGGGTTTGAGCTTTTGAAGATCGGGCTACACTTTCATTATCATAATCTGACTGAAGGAAGGGATCCAACAAGAGGTCCTTCGCAGACAACCGTTCAGAGACATTAGCAATACACTTTTCAATAAATGCTTTAACATCAGGATCTGTCACTTTTGCCAATGATGCTGGCTTTATTCCCTACCAGGAATGGAAAAAACAATAATATACATAAAGTTGAAAAGTGAGAATAAGGGCTGGTTAAAGAAAATGGTTTCCGTTACCATTTTCACCAACAATTGAAAAAAAATATTTCTGCTTTGTTTCCTGTTTTCAAATATTTTGACAAGAGAAGGTGAACCAATTTAACATTTTTATAATTATTAGTGAAAAACAGAAAATAGCAATGGAAAATGTTTCCCTGAACCAAACAAGCCCCTAAAATATCATGAGTACCCGTCAAATGATGACTTACTGGACAGTTATTTGATTCTTTACACAGCATATGAATAAGACTACGGAGACAGAAAATTATTTTTCAATGTTGAGTTAAAAAATTTCCGTAGTGATTTTTTTTTTCCACGACCATTTTAAACCTTAAAGGATGCCCAACCACATCTGAGGTCCTCTGCAAACATCTAGATTAGATCTGCAGCAATTTCCTACAGAAGCTAAAACCTACCCTGATTCTTATCGAATATGTGCTATTCCCTAAAGGAGTATTAGCACCCACACTCTGCTATTGCCTAAAATTTATTGGAAATTACAAAATCATGAGAAAGACTCATTAAGTAAAATGTGAGACCCATAGAATTATGTGACTTCTAATAAATTTCAGTTAACAGCATAGAGTGTGTTGGAAAGAATGTGCTAATAGCATTTCTGATTCTTTAGAAGCCAATTAAAATTCATGTTCAAGAAAATATACCATATCAAATATTCTAGGATTTTTGAAGAGCTTTCATTGCGCATTGAATACTATTTCCATCTCAAATTGAGATGAAATGAACAATTATAATACCAGCATTGCATCACATGTAAGGTAAAATAGTTCCAACATTTTGATAAAAGAGCTTAACTCACAGATGTCACTTTCTTGTATATTTGAGCGGCATTGGCACATTCAACATACGGGTACTCAACTGTTACCAACTCTAACAAGCACATACCAAAAGCATAGATGTCTACAAGCTCGTTGTATTCCTCTTCGTAAAGTTCTGGGGCCATGAACTCCGGAGTTCCTAGGCTCACAATGAGAATTACACAAGATTCCCGCAACAGTCCACAAAAGAAAAAAAAAAAAAAAAGTAGTATAACGATTTCAAAAGAAATGTTACCTATGACACTGTGAGCTGAATTGGCCTGCTGGAGGATAGCCGCCAATCCTAAATCACCAATTTTTACCTCCCCTTGATTCCCATTGACGAAAATGTTATCACACTTCAGGTCACGATGAATGATCGGAGGATTATTACTGTGAAGATAGTAAAGGCCTTCCAGAATCTGCTTAGACCATTTCTTCACAGCTCTCAAATCAACATGCTTATGTTTCTTCCGGTATCTAAATTAAGAAAGTCAAACATAAATACAAAAAGCTCACCAACGTTACAAAATAAAAAGCAACACAGAAGCCGAAAGAGACTCACTGGCGCAACGTTCCTGAGGTGAAAATTTCAGTGATGAAGTTGATGTTCTCGCTCTTGGAGTCAATCCATGAGTTATAAAACTTAATTATATTCTTATGCTTCAGAGTCTTGAGTAAATGAACCTCCGAATAAAGTCGCTCGAAATCTTCAGAGTTACGCAACACATCCGCCAGCTTAATCTGATTCCAAGCCACTTCAATACCTTCCAATTCATCAAACGCACGATATCTACATTTCCATTTCACTGTTAAGGCCAAACAAAAATCCCCCCACCCCCAAAACGAATCCATGCAAACTGGTAACTGGTTATTTTAATCAAGCGTAGAAAAATTCAGAAACAGAAAAAGGATACACTTTCTTGAAAGCCCCTTTCCCTAAAACTTCCTTGTACTGCAGAATAATCCAGCAAACCAAATCAGATCAAGCAAACCGTTTTAAAAATAAGTCGCAAAATTAATCAATCGATTATTAATAGAATTAACGAGGTAAACGAAGGGGTATAACGGAATGCATGAAGGATCCGCATTGAGGAAGAAATGAAACTGACCCGACCATAACGACCAGAGGGATCAACCTCGACGAATTCCATGTCAGGATCGTCGAGGTCCTGCTCGGAGGAATCCGGCGGCATTGGTGGAAACCCTAGCTACGTAGAAGGAAGTGGTGAATTGGGAAGAAAATGGGGGAAAGGGAAGAGGAACGGGAATTATGGGTGTTGTTATTGGAATTTCGTAGAACTCGAGGAAGCAATGCTAGCTCTTGTTCTGGTTCTGGTTGTGGTTATTGGCAGGGTGGAAACAACACATATAATGGTACGGTGCCTTGGATTGAAACGCTCCGTTTCCGTTATGGACTCGGAGGAGGAAGAGGAAGGTGCGTGCAGGTGCAGAGTAAGTTCAAGGAGACGCAACTAACATGCTGTTAATATCTTATGCTGGCCAAGTCAAATGCTCTTATTTATAGCGTTCAAGGCAAGTTCATCGGCTACTACCCTCATTTTTTGTTTTTTATTGCTCCTTACTTCATAAACAGACAAGTAATACAATATTAAATATTTAAATTTTGTAAGAATTAATTAAGTTATAAATTAATTATAAATTTAAGTATTATTAATTGAGTTTTATCTATTAATTTAAATCATGTATTCGTGTCGAATATTTTAAGATACTTTATCAATACTTAACAATAAAATATATCTAATTTATGAAGTCTTAATAGACTACAATAAAATATTTGAATAATGATTAATTTTAGTGAGAAAAAAATAAGTAATCATTATAGTGACCAAATTAGCTACAAATTTATAAATTAAACATTATTGGTAACTAGAATAGTTCAAAAAATTATAATTGATTTCTAAATTGATAATTAAAATAGTTTCTATTATAAATGAGTTTTTAAATTGGTCACTAATACTAGCTATCTACGTTTTGATTTATATTTACATAACAACAATTATATGTTTATTATATTTTTAAGAATTATTAAACACTTCTCAATATTCATATATTACGTATCTATCACGTATCATATCTTATTATTTTCAAAATAAACGTATGAACATATAAGATAATGTGTCGTATGTGATACACGCATCGTGCATCATATACTTTTATCAATATTTTGTAGGTTGAATATTTAAAATTTTTATATATTTTAATTGAGTTTTTACTATTTAATTTTTTCATTAATCACAATTATGTAGTTTCATGATCTCTATTGTCTTCATTCGTAGAAAGTACGAAATTTTTTTATTAATGTTATACAATACATGATTTTTTATTATTTTAAGATTATTTTATATTAATCTCTAGAAAAAAATAATAAAAATTTAATTAAAAATACTCAAAATTTTACAACTTTAAGTCATTTTATAATAATTATTAAAAAAAAGTAAAACAATTCATTTTTATTATTTTATATTAATCTCTAGAAAAAATAATAAAAAATTAATTAAAAATACTCAAAATTTTACAACTTTAAGTTATTTTATAATTATTATTAAAAAAATTAAAACAATTAATGCTAATTAATTATACTCTTATACTTTAAAATACAACATAACTTTTTTCTGACTTTAGTTGAGAAACTTTAGCCAATTACATGATTTAGGTTTTAAAGTTTTGACATTTTCTTACCATCAAACTCAATTTAAAAATAGAAAATATTTTGCTAAATTTGTACCTTTCCTTCAAACGCAAAATTAATCTTTAGTTTCTTAAGTTAGAAATTTTATTTATCTTAAACTATCTCTGTAAACATTATTAAAGTGGATACTTCAAAAATCATGTTATAATAGAATGTTTACTAATAAAATTGCAATATATAAATAATTTGTAATTATTAATTATATAAGTAAAACATTTAATTTAATGTAGCTGAGGTAGAGAGATAAAAACAAATACTTCTTAGGTTACACAAACTAAATAGAAAAATTTTAAAGTCGTGGGACGAAAACGTAATAGAACCAAAGATAAAGTATAAAACAATGATAACTAGTTCATTATGTTACATTATTACATTACCTTTACAACATTATATTTTAATTAGTTCATTACATTTACACACAAATAATGAATTTTTTAGAAGATGGCATACACAAAAGGAAGTTTCAGGGTTCTGAAATTGAAGAGTTGCAACTTGTGAACACTAAAAGATAATAATATTGATCTTAAAAGTTTCAGATAAAATCATCATCATTACAATTACGTGGACGGTGGAGTATAAATCTAAAAAATAACTCACTGGGCAACAAAAGCAGAAGTCAAATAACCCACGGGGTTAAAATTTTGACACATGAGTTTATACATTTGTCACCTAAGTTGGGACAAAACAAAAAATGAAATAAACCATAAAAGATGAATGAGTTTATACATTTGCGTATGCCACCAAAAAGAAAATTCAATCACTAGTAGAACTATCTATCAAATTCACAAGCAACGCACACCAGGGGGAATTGAATCAAACACATGGAAGGCATGAGGCATTTATAAACATAATAACACAAACAAATAAACACATACATTAAAGAGTGCCAATTAATCTGCAAAATAACTCAAAACCAAATAAATATTCCTTAAGGGCAACTATTTCCAATTTCAACCTAGTGCAAGAATCATTATTATTTACAACAAATCATTTGCATGTTAAATAAAAATAATTAAACAACCACGATTGATTAAGCTTATCAAGATGAAGTTAAGTGAATAATAAAATATATTTTGACGATGAATCTTGATGAGATCGAAGATATTCTATTGTGTGTTAGAGTGTAATTCCTTAAATATGTGTTATATATGTCAATTTAAGTGTAAAGAAAACAGAAGTTATATAACCTAAAGTGATTTTCGAATGTGTTTAAAAAGAAGTTTCTTAAAATTTATGAATAAATCATTTCTTGTAATAATCTATTATATAATAAGATGATAATCAATTATAATTAATAGGGTTAAATATGTTTTTGGTCCCTCAAGTTTTAGTGAATTTTAGAATTAGTCCCTCTTCAAAATTTTATACCAATTTTGTCCTTTATCTTTAGAAATGTGTGGATTTAGTCATTCTTACCAAATTTTATTAAGTTTATTTGACATTTTAAGTGCATTTTATGATAATATTTGAGTTAACATTGAAGCAAAAATGTGTCAAACGGTGTAAACAATTTAAATACTATCATGAAATACGCTTGAAACGTGAGATAAACTTAACAAAATTTGGTTAAAAGGACTAAATTTACGCATTTTTAAAGATGAATGACTAAATTGATTAAAAGTTTTGAAGAAAGACTAATTCCAAATTTCAGTTAAACTTGAGGACAAAAACATATTTAACCCTAATTAATATTAATTAGTTATAAATTAGTCAACACAAATTATTCAAAACCTTGTTCGATTGTTAATTGGTTATCTCTTTAAATAATCAATTAGGTGTTGATATGTTATCTTTTAAAGTAATTCTCCATAGGGATATATTAAAAAAAGTTAATACTAAATCTCCCAAAGTAAGTATTTGTAAAAAGCACTAATGAGGAATAAGTATAATATTAAATCCTTTAAAGATTAATACTAAAGTAGGAATTTCAAAGAAAGTTGATACTAAATCCTTTAAAGACCCTTTTTGGGATATGAGAATTAGCTAATAATAAACTCTTAATATGACGAGGAATTTTTCGTTTTCTAAGTATAAGACGTTCAAAGTATGAAATGATTTTCATGAAGTAAATAATGGGTTAACTATTTTTTTTTTTTTTTGCATATGTATGTGATGTAATTTTATCATGAGTTTGGTGTGGTCTCTCATGTTTTTCTTTTTCTTTTTTATTTTTTAATAAAATGTTCATGTAACGACAATGATGTCTAGTATGAGTTTATTTTGAAATGTCTTACAATCCTTACTTTCCATCACAAATAGGTGATATCTTTCTTATTTATTTTTGTTGACTTGTAATTCATCTAGTATATGTGTGTTCAAGAAATTGTTAGTTTATTTGGAAGTGTGATTGCATGTTTGACATGTGTGTTGTGGTGTAATATGGACATTTCTAAATAGCAGAAACTATTATTCTAAGGTTCAATTATTGATATTAATGTAGAAACAATGAGATTGGAACCAATATAAAATGATCTTGTGTATCTCTTTATCCATGTCTTTTATCTTATTTTTTAATTATAAGAAAACCTATTCTCTTGCTAATTTTTTGAAGAAATATTTTCAAAGAACCAATTCACCCCCTCTTGATTAGTAATTTAACCTTATATATATATATATATATATATATATATATATATATTATATAAGTCAATATGAAAGTACCTATAACAATGAAGTCTCAATGATATCAATGTTAAGGGTTGTATTGTTTGAGTTCTCTAGAGAATCCTTGTTTGGATGTCATTTTCTCCTCGCACTCTCAACCTTCAAGAAAGGGAATGATGATGACACTCTATAACCTTCGAACAAAGGAGTGAAGCCTATTACATACTGGAGAAGACGATGTTTAATATGTGGATATGATGATGGTTAATGGTAAGAAAGGATGGATATTTAGGGCAAAAGTTAGTGTTTTGAAAAGGTAAAGTGGTTGTTCCTCCAACACAACACATGAAAAGGGTAAGTAATGTCTTAAACCAATTGTTTTTATCATCTTTTAAATTACCTATGGATCATGTAACATTATGGGGTTTTGATTTCTCATTACTAGCAGCATATGTAATATCCTTAAACAATGCCCAATAGATGTTTTATATGGGTATTACTTTTACCCACAAATATGTTACTAGATAATATAAATTTATATACGAATACAATTATAAGAAATTATATGTGGAAAAATATATTTTTCTTGTAGTGTAGGGTTAGCAGAATGGGTTAGTCCCACCCATTTTAGCTTGACCCTCCAAAAATGGGTCAGGTTGGACTAACCCGTCACAAAAAAATGGTAAGAAATTGCAACCACCCAATCATAGAGCAGACTGACATGTCACCTTTTTTTTTATTTTTTAATTTGTTATTTTTAAAATTTGTTTGTATACATATTTATAAATAAACATTTAAAGTATATTTAATTATATAAATATTTTCTAAGTTTTGTATTGCTTAATTAATATTTTTAATTGAATAAATAAAAATAATTATTACATTTACATGTTAAAGTATTCTATTATAACGAATAATTGGTCTTAGTTTATAAGTGTTAATGAATTAAATTATAATAGTATTGTGTATTTATATCTTTACAAAAATATAATACAAAAAATTAAAAATTTTTAATTATTTTTATTTTTAAAAAATAAAAAAGTAAAATAGATAAACAAGTTAAGAACAAACCGACCCACCATTTTAACAAGTTAAATGGACTGGGACAAGTTGACTGGTTGAAAACTGCAACCCGACCCGCCATTTTATCATATTGGTCTGCATGTCATAGCACATTTTGACACCCTATTGTAGTATAAAATGAAAATTTTGAAATACTATTCACAATATAAAAAATGAAAAAGTAGAAATAGAGAAAACATAGAAAAGGCCACACGAGGGATAAGACAACTTTTGCATTAAATGTGAATGAGCATGGTATGCAAATAATAGTCAAGCTACATACCATAAGTGAAAGAGCCTCATTATTTCTCTACTATGGCATGACCATTCAACATGAGTTTAAGAATCAACGTTGAAAGAAACATCCTTGAAAGTCATGCATTTTATTAACTAATGTTGAAACTTTAATTTAAACATTGCTTATGTACATAACCAATAAATAATCAAATATACACTACATATGGCACACTTTGATTTTTGGAAGACAATAAATAACACTGATAAAAAAAAGATAAATAGATATCACTTGGATGTAATGTTTGATTAGAGATTATTTATTTCAATTATAAAAGCAAAAGTGATTATCATTTCTTTCTCTAAATTTTGTTATATTGAAAAATATTGGTGTAGCAAGAGTAGTAAAGTGCAAGAATTTATCAATTATTTACCTATATAGAAAGTATTATTTGTTTAAATTTGTTTCTCAAAAAGATTTCATAGGATTTAAATGTAGATTATTAATATTTTACAAACATAAATATTTTTCAATGTGGGCTAAAAATTAACTGATAATCCTATTTAGATATATTTTTAATTAATATCTACAATAACAAAACTCTTGTTACACATGTTTTTTTGTGAAAACTCAATTGAATAAAAAAGACTTTTCAATTAAGCATGTAAAGAAAAAAAAAACTTCTACCAAACCATCTTAAAGACTCTTGATGAACACCAAGTGTATGTAACAACATGGTATGATTCTTGTAAGACCTTTATTAAGTTTATGACATAGTAGAGTCTAATGTTTTGACGTTATGTGCCACATGCAATCTATGATTCTTGTGATTGGGAAAATTTGCTCGCATAAGGTGTCCCTTTGCCTCTAAATATTTTTCACTACTTTCTTTCAACTTTATTAAGTTTTTTTTTTTCCTTATTACCAGGTATTGGATAATAACAAAAGTTAAAATATGTTTTATTATCAGAACTACAGAAAAGAAAATTCTTTTCCTTTTAAACTTTGTTGAGTGTTAACAATTTAAACCTACTTTATAGTGAGGTATATCAGCTTAAACATACAATCCAATGACTAAGAAAAAAAAATCTAATTTTGTTTCACAGAGGAAATGAATTAAAAGGTGGACAATAAAGCATCTCTCAAACATAATGCATAATGCATAAAATCCACAAGTTGTAAAACCTAAGCTTATATTGCCCCCATTATGTTTCATATTGAAGTATCAACTACCTTGTTCACTAGATCTGACCAACATCTTTAACCTAATCTCAAAATTTGAACACCCAATATTTAAAGGTGTTTGAAAAATAAATTCTCAATGAACACAACAAATTTCACCTTTTCAAAAGCTTTCTTCATAAGTCTCTTGATTAAAAAAAAACTTATTTTCTTACTACGAGAGTCACTAATTTATTGGTCTCGAAAAATAAAGTAAATAATTTTTATGAACTCTTAGTTTATTATACAATTTAAAATATGGATCCCTTGCATCAGTTTTGTTAAGAGAAAAATTAGAGTGGGAGTAAGAGAGACAAAAGTTGTGAGTATATGTGATGAGAAAGAAAAAAAGTCATCATAGAAAGTGAAGAAGAAAGAAGAGTAACTAGTTTATCATGTATAAGTTTGTGAAGAGAAACTATTTTGGAGAGAATGTTTTATTCCTTATTTCATATGTTAAGATTCCCTATGTTTTTTATTTAAATACCCATTGAGGTTTGTTATCCACCTTGTTGGTGAGAAAAATAGTGCTTTCCTTGAAAGTTCAAGGAAAACTTGTGATATGTACTCATTAATTATTATTAGTGAAAGATTTTACTAAACTAAGTATAAAATTGATGTAATGAATAATTCTGATGTATTATTTCAAAGAATAGGGTACCATATATATATATATATATATATATATATATATATATATATATATATATATATATATATATATATATATATATATATAAATATAAAAAAAA
>Ga0099822_1005368_pt1 | contig 16728 bp, 7 predicted proteins | sample CowpeawhiteBW_FD_76839 | JGI IMG/M metagenome (GOLD analysis project Ga0099822, IMG submission 76839) | Root nodule microbial communities of legume samples collected from California USA - Cow pea white BW | ecosystem: Host-associated > Plants > Roots > Nodule | place: USA: California | collected...
AAATTAACATTTTTACTTAGATATTTTAATTAAGTGATTGTTAGAAATTTTTACTGAACTTCTTATGTTTTAAGGCTCTTCTAGATTAAAATTGGACAACATGCAACTTTATACAATGTTGCAAGAGGTGGACATAGATGAAGTTAGTAATTTCTTTAATATTTTATTCAAAAATAAATTACAATATAAATTGATAGTGATTTTTTATTTGTTTGTTTTTCAAGAATCAATCGGAGAAAGGGGACTTGTTGATCTAAACACTAATTATGGTTAAATATTTATTTTTTAAAATATTTTTGTAAATACCCGTGGATATCCGTGGATACCCGCGGATATGAAAAAAATAGACAGGTACCCGCATAACGGATACCCGACGGATATGGGTACGGGTACGGGGCGAATATTTATCCAGCGGGTAGGGTACGGGGGAGCTACTACCCGTACCCTACCCGCCCCGTTGACATCCCTACATGCCCTATAGTGCATGTATTTACGGAAATATATTATATATTATAGATACTTTAGTTAATAGATGAAATAGCAAAATTTAAAAGGACTTAAAAGGAATTAATTTAAAAATACATTATTTTTATATTTGAGAATGTTCTGACTTGATTCAGTATCGTCAGTTTTTGAGGTATTGTCCATTATAGAGTGTGAAGTTCCGTCACAGTTTCGTACTTAAAAGGCGTCTCAGAGAGTAAAGGAGGAAAAAATATCTACACTGCGTCTCAGTTTGATTTCTAAACGATATAAGACTTATTGAGTATACTGGTTTAATATAAAATTTATATAAGTGCTTGTTTAGTTCCTGAGTTTGAACTTTGATTCATGTTTTGAATGTGAAAATTAAAGTAAGTAGTTATAAAGTTAAGAATTGAGTGTGTTTATATGCATGTGACAATATTGAATGATGATAAAGCTATATGTCTCAAAATAAGTTTAGAGAAAATAAATGTTAAGACATGAAAATTCTTAAATAATAACCCATCTTTGGTGATCAAGAATTATTAGTCATTATAGTGACCAAATTTAAATATTAATTTTACAAAACTAAAAATTATTGATTAATAAAATATTCATTGTTATGAATAAAATATTATAATTGATCACTAAATTGGTTTTTAAAATTAACTATCAAAAATTTACTACCAATTAAATTAGTTTCTAAATTGGTCTCTAAAAATTAGATAACAAAGTTTTATCTATCAAAGGAATTAGTTATTAAATTAGTCTGCAATTAATTATTGATCAATTTAGTAACTAATTATAATTTTTTATTCATAATATTAACTATTATAGTAATTAGTAACCTTAGTTTTGTAAATTATATCTAAATTAGTCATTATATTAACTAATTATTTTTATTTTTTAAAATTGATTTATAATTGGGAATTAATTTTTTGTAGTGGTTCCATAATAACAAATAAAATCTTAATATAAATGTTTATTCTAAAAAGCTATTTATCCTTTATGTTTAATAATATTTAAAAAATTGTTTAGTGGTAGAGAATAAATGTTAGAACAAAATGTAAAGAAAAAAAAAATACTTAATTGAATATACGTCTATTATATTTGCTTTTCTCCATCACTCCCTTTCACATTATGGACAGATGAAAAGAATAGTCCATCTAACTATATGTATATAGTGTCATATAATTTATAATATGGGTTTTCAATATAATGCGAAAACGACGTTATATATGACTTTTCTTTATCAAACATTTTAAATGTGGAGTTACTAACAAAGTTTGATGTGTTGTTTTTTTTTAGAAAAAAGTTTAATTGAATTCAGCTAACAATGAGGTGAATATAAAGTCTTCCAACAAGCATTTATATTAAAATATAAAGTAACATGATATAAATAGCATATTTTGTCTCACTCTCTCTACTTAGAAAAATTATCAAGTACTACTACACCATAATTTTGTTTATGGCTTTTATATAAGTGTGTTTTTGAGTTTTTAAATTTAAATTTAAATAATAAAAATATGTAATCATATGTGACATAAAAATTGATCCAAATGAAGGATAAGTAGTGGCTAGATCACTTGACAATTTCTCTCCTCTTCAGTTATATAATTTCCAAAAACATTACTCTTTGGAAACATTATTAAGAAACTTTTTTTATGCCTTTCTTAAACTATTTATCTTTCAATCTATTATAGTTAACTATTTTAATTGAGTTTAAAATATTTAAAAAAGTTATAGTATTTTACAAATATTTTTGGTTTGTAGTTTAATTTTTTTTATTAGAAATATAAACTATAATTTATATATTAAAAATATTTATAAATTTTAAAATTTGATCTGATAGTCAGCCAAACTCAAGACTTCCACAAATAAAATCCTTACTTTAGGCATTTAAGGAAAGATGCCTCAAATTTGTTTAGTACTAATTATTTTAGGTTTTCCAAAAAAACAAAAAGCTTCGATCTTTTTTAGATTAAAATATACAATTATTTCCTTTTATCAATTCAGTCCTATTTTTTCTTTTGTTCAATAAGGTTTGTTTAATTTAGTATTTTTGTAAAGTCGTTTAAATTATTAACAAACAGGGAACATACTACTAGAGATGTCAACAAGACGGGTAAGATACGGGTAGTAGCTCCTTCGTACCCTATCCGTCGGGTATCCATTATGCGGGTACCCGCATAATTTGTTAATATTCGTTGATATCCACCGATACCCGCGAGTATTTACAAAAAAATAAAAATAAATATTTAACAACATATTTTATTCGTAAATTCAAATAAACTACAATACACAACATTCATAAATTTTAAACAAAGTTCAAATAACCCATTTAAATAGTGTTGAATGAGAGTTTACAAAGAAATGAATTTTTTTTCAAACTAATTGATAACTCATCTTGGTCTTTGGTTTAACTTGGCCTGTCGTCCAATCTCGATCTTCAATCCAAGCCGGCCCGAGAAGGCTTGAATCAATATTTGATTCAAGCTCAAAATATTATTTATAAAAATTATTTATAATATTGTAGTAGGCCAAACCTACCTTGGCCCTGGCCTAACCCACTTGATAGGGGGTTTTGGGGGCTGAGACTTTTTTTTGGCCCCTTGTTTAGGGGTCTCCTCAACGCAAAGGAGCTCATCAACGTGAGAAGACGAAGGAGCTTAAACCATAATCTAAATAATAGTTTTGTAGAAAAATTACAGTTTATTGTCAAGATATATGTAAAAATACTTTTGAAACTTGTAAGTAAAAAAGTACTCAAGAACAAAACTAAGCAAAAGAACACATTTCTAATTCTAATACAACCAAAACAGAATAAAAACAACAATAATATGAATAAAAAGGAAAACATACCAAAAAAAAAAATGAGGATGAAAAAAATTGATATATAAAGACAATATGAAATTCAAATAATGTAATTCACCAAAATCATAAAAAGGATGACGCTCAGAAGAGAAGGGAGTAAAGAAAGATAAGAGAAGTCACATACAGACAAAAAGATCAATAGAATCCATACTGATTATAAAAGAATAAAAATAATTAATCATTCTTTTTTTCATAAACAAAATTATTATTATTATTTTTAATATCAATAAAAATTAATACAATAATAATTTAATTAAATTTTATTCTCAAACATAAATTTATAATTAATTTAATAAAATTATATTAATAATAAAATATTTTTTTAAGTTTTTTTAAACATAATTTTCTATTTAATTTAATAAAATATACAAGTACAAAAAAATAAAAATATTTTTTTTCTTAAATATAATTTTATAATTAACTTAATAAAAAAATATTAATAATAAAAAAAAATTAAGACCTACTTTATGGTTGAGCCGGACCACTGGTATATGAAAATTAAATAAGACACTGTATTTTACCTATGAAATAAGTTATGAATTGAGAGGGGTGACAATAGACCGAAACAAGTGTACGTACTTATCCGCTTTCAATTAAAAAAAGAACTGCTTTGTTATTTATTATTACGTACCTAATAAAATCTATCCCTTTGACATTTTTCAAGGAAAATATTTTATATATTTTAAAATAAATTATCCAAAATAACACTGTAAAAAAATAAACGCTAATGTATTATACTTCAAAAATATAAGTCTAAAAAGTGTAAATAGCAGTAATTTCTTCAAAATCTAAATAAAAAAATACATAATTTAATAAAATCACACTCCGCATAAATATAACTTGTTAATAGATTTAAATTTAATATAAGTTTATTGTTAACCATTATGGATTCTTCAGAGGTTGAATATTAATCACCTCATAGTAAGTTTATCCGTATCTATGTACCAGTTGAAAGTATTTAAAAAAACAAACCTAATGATATAAATATATTAAAATGCTTGCACTTAAACCAGATTAATGAAGTTACTGGTTTAAAAGAAATATATAATAATAAGGTGTGTTAGTTACATCATTTATTTATTTTTCTAAGAACCAGGCTTTAGAACATGTTTCCATAGACATAAAGCAACAAGAATTATTTTATGCATATTTATTACTATCAATATTTTGTGAATTATTTTTTAAAAATAAAAAATGTTAAATAATTAATAAATTAAATTAAATTAATTTAAATTTAAATTTAAATATTAAAAAATTATTTTAATACATTGTTATTTTAAATATCAAGTTTCTATATATTAAATTTTATAATAAAAATATATTTAAGCCTAAAAATTTATTAGTCAATTTTTCGGTTGCTTTGTTTTGAGAGTTTCTATTATACAAATTATCTTGTATCTTCTATATTCTGTCTACTTTTTCTTATTTTATTCTTAATTACTAATTTATTTGTTAGGGGCAATTGTATAAAATTGTCACAAGTTTCAATTTTACAATTTGTTTATCTATTTATTCAACCGATTTTTATTTTTTAAATTTAGATTAATTTTTTTACTACAAATAATTTATATTTTATTTGTAATATTTTGTGGTTTGTTGTACTTTTAAATTAAAATTAAAATTTTTACTAAAAATTATTTATATTTTATTTAATAATATTTCCGTAACTCACATTTTTTTTCACCTTTATAATTTAGTTACTTTTACTAAAAATTTGAAATTTTTAACCTACTTTCTCTATTTTAAGTGGTCATAATTTTGTAACTTTAAAAATTAATTTTTTTTAATAATTTCATTAATTATTTATTATTTTTAAACATTTTTATGATCTAATTTTATAATTTATTAATCAAATTAACAGAATTTAAGAAATTATAACAAGATAATGCATACCTGCATTATAGTGCATAATGCATGTATTTATGCTAATATATTATATATTATAAATAACTTAGATTGAGAGAAAAAAGAGTAAAATTTAAAAGGACTTATAAAAGAATTAATTTAAAAATACATTATTTTTATATTTGATACATAAACTACTTTAATATAAAATTTATGGTTAAATATGTTTTTTGTTTTTTAACTTTAAAATGAAAATTAAAAGTAATCTCTTTTCAAAAATTTGAACTAATTTAGTCCCTCAACTTTATAAATGTGTATATTTAGTTCTTTTAACCACAATTTTTCAAGTTTAGTTGACGTTCAAACACGTTTATGATAATATTTGAATTGTTTACATCGTTTAACTCATTCTCGTTTTAATGTTAACTAAGGAACATGTTTAAAACGTCAAATAAATTTAATAAAACTTGGTTAAAAGAACTAAACTCTCAGTTTTTAAAGATGAGAGACTAAATTAGTTTAAAGTTATGAATATAGACTAATTTCAATTTTTATTAAAAGTTAAAAGAAAAAATATTTAATCCTAAAATTTATATAAGTGCGTGTTTAGTTTTTGAGTTTTTAATTGTTCTGAATTTGAAAAATAAGTAGTTATAAAGTTAAGAATTGTGTGTGATATGATAATATTTAATGATGATAAAGTTGTATGTGGCTATGCGTTTATAATAAATTTTTAGTTTTATAAATTAGTATTTAATAACATTTTTATTTTTAAAATTAATTTATAATTTGGAATTAATTTTCTTGTAGTGGTTCTATTATAAGAAATAATTTCTTAATTTATATAAAAATGGTGATTCTGAAAAGCTATTTATCCTTTATGTTTAAGAATATTTAAGAATTTGTTTGGTCGTAGAGAATAAATGTTAGAATAAAATTTAAAGGAAAAAAAAACTTAATTGAATATATGTATATTATATCTTCTTTTCTCCATCACTGCCTTTGATATTGTGGACAGATGAAATGAAAGGAATAATCCATCTAACTATATGTATACAAGGTCATATAATTTATAATAAGGTCATATAATTTATAATAGGGTTAAGTATGTTTTTAGTTCCTGAACTTTGGTCAAAAATTAGAATTCGTTTCTGGTCGAAATTTTGATCAATTTTGATTCTTAAACTTTAAAAATGAATGAATATAGTTCTTTTAACCCAATTATGTTGATTTTTTTCAACATGTCGATGTGTTTCATGTTAATATTAGAGTTGTTTACGCCGTTTGACACATTATCGGCTCAATATTTATTGAGAAACGTTCGAAACTTAAAAAAAAATTAACAAAAATTGGGTTAAAAGGACTATATTCATTCATTTTTAAAGTTTAGACACCAAAATTTATCGAAATTTCGACCAAGAACGAATTTTAATTTTGAGTCAAAGTTCAGGAACTAAAAACATACTTAACTCTTTATAATACGGTGTATTCAATATAACGGGAAAACGTACGATGCTATGTATGACTTTTCTTTACCAAACTCTTTGAATGTGTAGTTACTAATAAAGTTTGATGTGTTGTTTTTTTAAAAAAAGTTTAATTGAATTCAGCTAACAATGAGGTGAATATAAAGTTTTCCAACAAACATTTATATTAAAATATAAAGTAACATGATATAAATTGCATATTTTGTCTCACTCTCTCTACTTAGAAAAATTATCAAGTACTACTACATCATAACTTTGTTTATGGCTTTTATATAAGTGATGTTTTTGAGTTTTTAAATTTAAAATTAAATAATAAAAATATGTAATCATATCTGACATAAAAATTGATTGAAATGAAGGACAAGTAGTGGCCAGATCACTTAATTTCTCTTCTCTTCAGTTATACAATTTTCAAAAACATTACTCTTTGGAAACATTTTTGAGAGACTTTTTTTTTATGAATTTTTTAACCGATATATCTATCAATCTATTATTGTTAACTATTTTAATTAAGTTTAAAACTTTTGAAAAAATTACAATAGTTACAAATATGTTTGGTTTGTAGAATAGTTTTTTTATTAGGAATCCAAACTATAATTTATATATTAAAAGATTTATAAAATTTGAAATTTGATCTAACAGTCAGGCCATAAAATCTTTGGATTAAAAAGGTCTAAATTTTTGTTAGTACTAATTACTTTAGATTTAAAAAAAAAAGTGCCTAAATTTTGTTAGCTTAAAATACATAATTAGTTCCTTTTATCAATTTAGTCTTTTTTTAATAAGGTCATAATTTTCGTTAACTTTGTTCAATTTAGTCATTTTTTCTAAAATCGTTTAAATATGTCATGTGAACATTGTGTGTCACGTGTCAATTCGTGAGTTTTTTAAATTTTAAATTTTTATTAATTAAAATAAATATTCACGTGTTAAGCCAGAATCGTACCATGTGACAATAATAGTACCATGTGTTAAGAGTGTTAAGTTAAGTGTCACATGTCAGGTTTAGTACCACGTGTCAGTGTCTTATATTCAATTTGATTCATATATTCATTATTTTTTTTTTCAATTGAGTTTCAAAGTGTTTTTAAATTAAGTAATTTTGTCTATTTCTAAATTAAGACTAAATTTAATTTTTATATAAATGTTATATCGATTTTTAGGTTAGACTATTAATTGATTTTTAACATAAAAACCACATTAAGTATTAAATAATTTAATTTATTTTTAACCTAGAAATCACATAAAGTATTAAATAGTTTATGTGATTTTTAACCTGTTAAAATTTTAAACTAATGATGGTAGTCCCCACTTTTAAAACTTTCACTCTAATTTTAAACCAACTCTAACACTAAATTAGGAATATTTTAATAAAAAACTATTTATATAAAAATAAATGTGGTTACAATTTGCCAAGGGACAAATTTGTTCAATTTAAAAAAAATAGAATTAAATTGAACAAAAATAACAAATATAAGAACTAAATTGAATATAAAACACTGATATTAATACTAACATGTGGCATTGACACATGTCACTAACCTTGACAGATGACACTGTTATTGACATATGAACATTTTTTTAATTAAAAAAATTTAAAAATTTAAAAAATTTATAAAGATTAAAATATTAAAAAAAATCATGAGATTTTATAATGAAGTTCTTACAATGAGATAAAAGATAAAAATTATTTATGAATGTATTTGGATTTATGCACCCAAAAATAATATGTTATTTAATATTACTTAATATAATAATAAATAAATAAATAATTTATGATCTTTCAACTTGTTGTTCTTTGATATTATTTGATACAATATAATAAAATAATTTCTATTTTTTTCTCAATATTTGAATACTATCCCTTAAGTTGGTTCCACAATATTTGATGACAACCGTAGTTATAACGAAAACACATGTGGCTGTATTTATTTTTCTAACTAATTATTTCACAATAAAAGTGGTCAAATTTATTTTGTTATGGTTATTATTATTAATTAAAACCCCAATTCTAAATCAAACCCTTCATTTACTTACCTAGAAACAAACTGAAAGCGAGGTGGGATTTTTATAAGATCACATTTGTTTCTACATTATCTTTTAAATGCATTATTTTATTTACTTGACTAGATTAAGTTCTTATAAATATATTAATTTTGTATTATTTAAGAAAAATATTTAATTATTTAGGTTCACTTATTTTGATCAATGTGGGATCTCCAATACACTTCACTTACAAACTAGGAATTCGTCATATATCTCTAGGCGATGTGGGGTCTTTAACACATTCTCCTCACATCAAGCTATGGACATTTGAAAAGTGAGGCTAAATATTAATGGGTGGTTCGATAGTGTGCACGTGTGCATGTGCGTGTGCGTGTGTGTTGCTCATGCGCGTGCGTGTGCGTGTGCATGTGCATGTGCATGTGCGTGTGCGTGTGTGTAGGTCATGAAACAGGAGGGTACCTGCAAAAAGAGGATATGACGATCAAGCCACCAAAAACTCTAAAAAGTCAAATATCATATTAGAATGCTAACGAATTTGGTACCCCCATACCTACATTAGATGCTTCATTAGATGCTAGAGGGGATGTTGGATGAAAGAGTCTTTAACATTAAAGTAAGGATTCATTCCACCAAGAGTTGAGGAATCACATTGGGTTTTAAGTCCTTAGATTCTAGTGATTCAAAGATGAATCTAGATCTACATAAAAAGAGTACTCCCAAGACATTGAATGATTTTCATAGTAAGTAAACAAGATAGTAATGGTTTAGTAGAAAAAGATGAGATGAAATCAAATCATAGCCCATACTCCACTCAAACTATGAAATCAAATCATAGCCCCTACTCCACTCAAACTAATAACTAATATCTATTTTTACATACTTTCTATCCAAATAAAAAAGAAAAACTAAAAAATTAACTATCAATATACTTACTAAATACCCACGGATACAACACTTGTTGATCAAGTTTTTGGCATCGTTCCTGGAGATTTAATTTAAGTATTTGGTAGATCTAACCATTTTTTTTGTGAATATGTACATATTTTGTAAAGATCATATCTGTATAGTTTGAGTTTGCATTTTGTAAAGTGGTAATTTTCATTTTCTGATTTGCTTTCAAAAGATCTCAAACAATAGACAAGTTCAAGAGATACATATTCCACTTTCTTGTTTGGAAATCTGTATTTTGTGCCACTAAAAAGAGACCTCACAGAGGAAACAATAGAGCCATTAATCCTTTGGAAATATGCAGAATAGTTCTGCGTTAATTTTTGCAGATTGAAGGAAAATATTTTCTGCATAAAATTTGCAATTTGGTGTTAATTTGGAATATGGAAACTCTGACCACTCTTCTTGTTTGATGCATAACTTTCTCCACAATAATCCAATTGAGCTGATTCTTTTTCCTATTCTTTCTTGATTCAGCGGTCTTTAATTTGAATGTAAGAACATAATTTTTAGAGGTATGTGGAAGATGCAGTTTATTTTAAAAATTTCCAGATGAACTATAGAGGACACCTTTGACCTTTGTTGCTTCTTTGATACATAACTTTCTCCAAAGTTATCCAATTAAGTTGGTTCTTATTTTTTATATGTTCTTGATTCAATGATCTTTAATTTGAATGTAAGAACATAATTTTTGGAGGTCTTTGGAAGATGCAATTTATTTTCAAAATTTTCAGACGAACTGTAGAGGACAACTTAACCTTTGTTGCTTGTTTGATGCATAACTTCTTCCACATTTATCCAATTGGGTTGATTCTTTTTTTCATTACCTTCCTAATTAAATGGTCTTTAATTTGAATGATATAACATATTTTTTGGAGCTCTGTAAAAGGTGCAGTTTTGAAAAAAACCAAATAGGTTGCAAAAATGTTGATTATGATTTCTGATTTTAAGTGTTTTTCAAAACTTTTAGCTTGTGAAATTAGGTGTTGTGATTTTTAGTCCATTTTTAAGCATTGAAATTAAAGAAAAAGATTAAATGAAGCTGGAAAGAATCATAATAACTGCTGCAATCAACAAAGGAAAGAGCAAATCAACATCAATATTGGTGCAGAGCGGAAAATTGAAGGAAACTTTGAACTTCTACTCTATTTTGAATTATTTTCCAGAAAATTTTATCTTTGAACACTTTAAAAACATAAGCAAGAACAAGGCTAAGAAAGATTAAAACAAAGCTTTTCTTCAATAAGTGAGATGATTGATCAAACTGATAGAGGAGATGATAGAATCATCATTTGAGGTTTTACTGTGAAGACCCTACGCATTAAGGAGATTTTGCCATGTACCTAAGATCCTTAACTTTTTTTTTTATATTTTTCATTTCACCTATAGCAAGTGGAGAAGAAACTAAACATGCATTTATTAACATTGTTCTTCAAATTTATTTTAGGATTAGATCATGAAAAGTTTTGAGCTCACTTGTGGATGTTGATCAACAAAAGGAATTGGACCAAGGGACTTCGAATCCTTGACCCCCTAATTTAAAGGCATAGCTAGCCAATACTAAAGCTGGTCAAACAAGTTAAGGATTTGAACCATAAGCATAATTTGCCACTATGAAGTCGGCCATCAATTCCATCAATTTGTCAATACTAAAGTTGACCATCAACTTGTCAGTACTGAAGTTGGCCAAGCAATCAAAGAACTAAAGCCATAACAGAAGGGGATACTGATGCCTCTAAATTTAAATATGATGAGTTCTTTGACAAGGCGGTTTGGTCTAGGAGCTAAACAAAAGATCTTAATGCAATGGAAGATTGAAACCACAAAAAATTAGAGTTCTTTTAAATTTTTGCACATTTTAATTTTTGTCTTTAATTGTAGTTTTTAATTTCTGTTTTTGTTTCTATTTTGGGCAACTAATCTCTTTTGGAAATGCATAGAAAAATTTTCTTAACTTTTGGTTGGAACAAGAAATGCATACAAATTTTGGATGCAATAGTAAGCAAAACTTTAGGAATCCTAGTGCTTAAATGACATACCAGCAAAAGCTAGTAGGATCATAGTTAAAAAATCAGCATGGATGAGTGCACCTATCTAGTGAGAAGAGCAGTCAAACACTAGACATATAGCTGAGTGAAAACACCTTAAGGAGCTGCCACTAGTTTTGTTTCAATTCTCTAAAAATTTTCAAAGACGTAAAAAAACATGGAAAGGATAAAGGCAAGTTCTTTGTTGAATATTTTTAGCCTAGAGCCAAACAACTAACCCAACATAAATTGAATTGTCCTTTTTAAAACTTAGCTTTGCATACACGCACTATGAGCAAAAAACCACTCCTCCTTTTTGAACCTCCAAATCAATAGACAAATGACCATGCAAAAACTTATAAAGAACCAAAGTTTTAGTTGGTGACACAACATCCAACCAAATCAAATTTCCCCAATCCACACATTCGAGAACAAAAGAGTAAAATTTTTAGCAACTTTTTGAGAAAGCACACCAATATCATCCAAAATTCAATTAGGCACACCCTTATCTTCATGGACCATCAAAGAAGAAAAATCACATATGGAAGGAAAGTTCAATTGAGTACGGGTCCAAGATGAATTAACAATATAGTATACTCTTACTCTGTTAAAATAAAGAATTATAATCAATTTAGATATGCAAATTTTATAACAATTGCGATTTATTCCAAAGATTAATACAATCACCCTTAATTGGAGTCCAAAAAGTATTTTCAATAAAAATATCATGTGTATTTTTAATACCATGCCAAATTGATGGCAAGTTAAAGAACATATATTTCTTATAGTTAGACTTAAGAAATTGAATATGCATGACTTTATCCCAAGCCATTTTCCCCTAAGTAAACTCCCAAGTTAAACATAGTAGGTAGGTTTTATTTTCCAATTGAATATTAGTAACATACAAATCATCATTCACCTTAGAACCACCCAAGATAGATCACCATATAAATTAGTATAAAAAGGGAAAATTGAATCCTCAATCATTTTTTAATTAGAAATAATTTAATCAACATGACACAACTTGAAAATACCCCTTACATTATGCCTTTAGCCAACCATTGTATGAAAAAATGCAGTATTCATATCTTCATCGTTAAATTAATTCATCTTAGCCTTTTCTTTCAATAAATAGCTTGTTAATCCACAACAAAATTTAAAGGATCTTTTATCTTGACCTCATGAGTTAGCAAAGCATCCAAATCATAGGGAGAAACATTCAAAATCTTTTGATGAATATCACAACAAGGGCCTTGATTATCTACCAACTTATGTATGTTTCCAAAAACATTTTTATTTCACTCTTTCAAAAAAAAACTTTAAGATGTTGCAATTTCCTTTGCAAAATCAACATAGGATAACCATAAGTAGAAGCATTTTAAGAGCTATTGAGGATGGAACAAATATCCATATGAGACATCCACATCTTCAGAAACCGAAAAGAAGATGGCTTGAAAACCCTAACCGAATGAGAAAGAGAAAGGAGCAATGGGTGATGATTCGAGTAGTTTCGGCATAAAACATTAACATGAGAAGAATAACAATTCTCAAGGCAAGAAAAATTACAAAAAGCTCTATCAAGTCTTCTAACAATAGGATGCATACCTCCATGAAAGTCCAACCAAGTAAAGTAGGAGCCATAAGATGGAGCCGTAGCAAGCTCATTAGAATTAATCTATTCTGAAAACTCAACACACAAAATTGAACTAGGGACAACACCACCCTTCACATCCTCAACACAAAGAAGAAACATTAAAATCAACAAGGATACACCAAGAATGATGAGGATTAAAAAGAGTATACTACAAATAGAGACAGACAACGTAAGTAGTTGCACCATAAACACCAACAACCTGTAATTTAACACCATTAACTGTAATAGCAAATGAAATAAATTGACTTGTAATATCGAGAATATCAAATGTGAAGTCATTTCTACCTAGGAACCACGATCTAGCAACCTTGGTAGAAAAGTTAGAGACCGTCAACAACTTAAATTTCAAACTACAAAAAAGATAACATGAGAAGAACTAAAATAAGTTATTGGTTCATCTAAGAAAAGAAAATTGATTTGATGCTCAATAATTAAATTCCTTATCATAGTAAGAGTTTTATCATTAGTCAACCCCCTCATACGCTAAAAATACCCTAAAACTCGTGAGTGCATTTTGGAAGCCTCTATTTTGGAGGATTTAACATTAGCTTTTTTGGAGGTTTATCCTTGTTGGATTTCCTTATAGTTTGAACTGGTGCATGATCTTTTTCAGTAGTAGAATCTTCCCCTTCATCCACTATATCAACCTAATTAAAAGCTAATTTAATTCTTTCTTTGGATTCCTCAAACGTAAAAGAATTAGGGATTGTTTGAGAATTACTATGGTGTGTATTAATTTGTTATAAGCCCATAGAATTATTTGCAATGGGAGTGACATCCTTCAGTCAAAGAGTTAGAATCCAAAGCTCACGACCTTTAGTAGTATTAAGATTATACACGAAAAAATACTCATCCTTAACACGAAGAATATCATGATTAACAACCAAAGACAATTATTTTTAGTATATAAACAGTTTATATATTTTTGTCTTTTTTAGTTTAAAGATAAAATATAAATATAAAATGTATATATTCAATACAAGAATCTAATTATATATGATTATAAATAATCATTATAATTTGATTAAAAATATATGGGATACAATTTTTCAAATGAAAAAAATAAACTAATAGAAAATAGATAAAATGAAGATTTTTTTTTTATAAAACTCATGTCACACATTATTATGCATTACAACATCTTAATTAAACTTACATCTTCAACCACATCAATAATTTATGATATATTATAAAAAAAAACATGGAATAAAAACGTTAAAAGATATTTACATTGCTTGTTTATATTTAATTTGGCCTTTACATGTCATTTTTCTAATTTCCTTATTTGTCATTCCAATTTTTACTGTATTAACTGGATTTTTTATTAAAATGTCTTTCATCACTTTTTAATACATATTATATATTAAAAAATAAATTCAAAAATTATAAAACAAGTGTAATTTTATGTGAAAAATGTTGTTAAAACATTTTGGGGTTCAACTTTCTCATGTTTTTGAGTTATACGGTTGGTTTGGTTAGTTTAGAAGGGAGATTGAGATATTATGGGTTCAACTCCTCCACTAACAACATACTAATTACTAACATTTTTCGATAAAAAGAAATAGTTTGTTAAAACGAAAAACTTGTGTTCCTATATACAAATTTGTTTTTATATGTTTTTTAAATCTTTTGAGTCATTCATGTCATACATTGACCTTAAGTACTTTTGAATAGACATGTGTAACAACCCATTTATAGCATTCAAAACACTAATAAAAGGGTAATTACATAAATTTTATCAAAAGGCATATGTATAGAATATAGTTCATATATAACATAATGTAAAGTCCTCCAAAATATAAAGATACCAAATTGTCTTTCAAAAGAAAGGAAAAGAGTGGACTAATACATTGTAGAAAATAAAGAAATATATGAAGAAGAGGATTGTATATTATTGAGTGTGTATAAAATGTTACAAGAGGTGAAGATGTGTGTTATATATACACACAAAACTAACCCTATAAACCACAAGTAAATGGGCCTAAAACATGGGTCTGTGCTAACATCCCCTCAAACTCACAATGCTACGGCTAAATGCATTGAGAGTTTGTCAAATTAAAAATGAAAGTGTAAAACGAAGTGCGGCTTGGTAAATATATTTGCAATCTGTAGAGTCAAAGGAAAAAATGGTAATATATAGTGTTAAGTTGAAGATGATGACAAGTAAAATGAAAATGTGTTCCAATATGCTTGATTCACTCATGAAAAAAAGAGTTGTGAGCAATATGAATAGAACTTTTATTGTCACAATATGATATTTCAAATAGACACTCATATCTACAAGTAAGCAACACAGCCAAATAATCTCACAAGTAGTCAAAGTCATGATGCGTTACTTAACTTCTATGTATGATCGAGATGTAACATCATGTTTTTTACTCTTCCATGATATAAGTGAATAACCAAGAAAAATACACCACTGCTAAATGTCTACTATTATTTAAATTACATATCATTTAGACACTTATCTTGCATTAATTCTATGTAAAAATCATTAGAAATGCCCTAGTTACACATAAATACAAATTGTGGTCATGAGAAATTATAAAAAGTGGAATTTGATACATTTTATGTTGTTTTGCAAGTTAAATGAAGGAAAATATGAAGTTGGTGCTGAGCCCCAAAAGTTACAGCTCAAGCCAGAAAGATTAACTGAGAAAAGTAAAATTTAAGCATGCGGCTGTGCAACGAAATTTGGTGCTTAAGCCACAATTTAAGAAACCTCCATGGCAAGAAAACCTCCATTGTTGATCTCCAAAAGATGGATGCCCAAGCTTGGGAATAAACTCACTTATGGAAGAAACCTCCATAACTAAACTTCAATCTTGGAAGCTAGAACAAGACCTGAAAATCTATATATACAAGGCATGACCCTGAGATTATTATATTGGTTTTGTATACTGGTTTTGTATACTATTCTAGAGAGAGAAACTCTTAGTTAGTTTAATTATTATAATATAGTAATATATAGCTATGGAGGGAAGAAAGCTACTCCAAGTTCATCTTGTATTCATCATCATGAGCAGCTAATTTCTCTCTAGTTGAGATTGAATGTAACTTCTAAAATCTCTATATTGCATAAATTTATCTTAAGAATAAATTTATTGTTACTACATATAAATATTTTCTAGTGCTACTTTATTCTAATAATAAACTTAATTATTATATAACGATATTAAAATTTTTGGTGATATCTTATTATATATATATATATATATATATATATATATTCTTCATCTAGCATGAATTTTTATAAGTGAAAATTATTTAATTAAATTTAAAATATTTATAAAATGTTTTACATAGCAATTATTTATCTTGAACTATATATAAAATTATTTTAATAAATATTACTATTGCCATTTACATATGTCGAGTTATATATATATATATATATATATATATATATATATATATATAT
>Ga0099822_1005374_pt1 | contig 16719 bp, 10 predicted proteins | sample CowpeawhiteBW_FD_76839 | JGI IMG/M metagenome (GOLD analysis project Ga0099822, IMG submission 76839) | Root nodule microbial communities of legume samples collected from California USA - Cow pea white BW | ecosystem: Host-associated > Plants > Roots > Nodule | place: USA: California | collected...
AAATATATTTAAAATTTTAATATTAAATACAATTAATATTATTAAAATATTTAATAAAAATATCAATTTTAATAAAAATAATCATAATATTATATAAAAGTAAAATTTGGTCTAAATTTGGAGCGTCTGAAATTGAAAATTTTTAAAAAATTTTGGGACTGAAATCAAATCAAATTAATAAATATGAGGACGAAATTGAGATTCATACGATAATTTGACACATGTCACCATATTAGATTGACACGTGACACACTACATACATGACATGTGGCATAAATATTTTAAAAAAAAATTAAATTCAAAAAATCCAAAAAATTCAAAAAAACGAGGAGCTTACACATGGCACTTACTTAACGGTGTTAGTTCTATACTAACGGAAATGACCTAATTGTTACTAATTTACAAAAATGTGGACCTAATTAAGATTAATAAAAATACGAGGACCAAATTGAGATTTTGGTACAAAAACGAGGACCAATGGAGTATTTTAACCTTTACAAAATGAAGCAATTCGGTCCCTCTCCAATTTGAGACCAAATTAGTAATTAAACTTAATTATAACTTATATATACATTTATATATGCATTTTCATTAGTGCATGAGAGATTTGACTTTGAGAGCTTTTGTTGACTTGATCGTTGGGTAACCCCTCATGTTCTATCAAGTATATGGTGATGAAGGCATGGCAAATATGACCGAGGAAAGATTGTGGTAAGATGAGGTTTGAGTCCCATAATAATCTAATGTTGTTCATGCAGGAACACTTTTCAAATATCAACTTAGTCAATGATTAATATATAACGAAAATGTTTTAGTGAAATGAAAGAGTTCTTCACATGAAACAAACATTAATAATAATATAATAAAAAAGAAATTTTTTTTTATATTACCTAATAAATGAAATGTTTATACTATCGAACAATTAAATTGATAATGGTAAACATTCTCACGTGAAAAGAAAATATACAATAAATAAAAATATTAAAAAAGGGTAAAAATATTCAATTGTGAGACATAAAAAATATTTAATTGACATGCATCGTTTGAACATAATTGCATAAAAGTTATGATAAGATGAGAAATGTATTAGAGATAAGAATGAATTTCATGACAAACAAAATAATAAGAAGAAATAAAAAATAAAAAGTATGTGTGTGTGTGTGTATATATATATATATATATAAGATTACTTAGACAATGAATATTTTAAATATTTAAACGGGGATCAGGATGTGGTGGAGACAGATATGGGGACAGGTAATAGATATGTACATCCCACCATACCCAATTAATGTAAAGATTTTCCGTCAAAACAAGAACGAATTCGGTAATACCCATAACATACTCCATGTTATAATATGTATTTGTAGGCTTTCTTAGGCCTATTATATGATAACAAATATAATAACAGACATCATAAGATGATATATCTTTAAGGAAAATTATATTTTGACTCTCATTTTTTGACTCTCGTTACTGCCTGATGTGGTTTTAATGTGGATTATTGATTCTTTCAAAGAGAAAGATAGTGGTACATTAATCAATGACCCACATTAAACTATGTTAAGGAGTAAAGGATGAGAATCAAGAGATGAGAATCAACATATGAGAGTCATAATATCACTGTCCCATCTTTAAATATAATCGAAATATCTCCTTTCCTTATATTTAGGAAGGTCATTATTTCATGAAGATCTCATACTTGCATCTAATATTTATTATGACTATTTTGGATTTGACATTGATAATGACCTAGGCCGGATAGGTGTATATATATATATATAATCTATTTAAATTATAAAATTTTATAAAAAAAACCTTAAATGCTTAAATTTATCATGACAGTAAAAATCACACTCAGCTCTAACTTTGTTATTCTTATTCTTGACATGCTCAATGATTCTTATGCAAAAATAAAGGAAACGGATAAGATGATGGTTAATAGATGAACCAAAGTATAAACAACCCTTTCTACAACTTTCAAGTCTATTGTCATTCATCCTTGCGCCTTCTGAACCACATCGCCAATTCACCTCAGTAGTGATGACTTTGAGACTTAAGGGGAACATTTACGGATTTTACAGCTTCATATTACACTATAATTATGCTCTTCTAACGTAGTCTTTCATACATAACTTAAAATACATGTTACATACATGCATATGTTTTAATATTTGGTGTTTCAGTCATTGTATTTCTCACGAATCCCATGCTTTACCCGCTGAAAAAATATCAATGCTGCACCAGATAAATTTATAGGTACATTATTATTTTTTTAATTTTCGAAACACCAAATAGATTAACTAGAATAAACCCACGAAAAAAAGCATTAGATTTTTTTGTCCAAATCCACAGTCGGAGCCACACAGCATCGAACCAGCACCACAAATTCCCACGTACAGCGATCACAGTCAGGAACCTTAGCGGGTCCACAAACAGAGTCCACGTCAGCACCTCCAGATAAACATTACGATAAGTGCAACCCTCATCTCCACCGTTAGATGGATACTCTCAGGGATCCAACGCTTCAAAATCCCCACTCGCGGATTATCCAATCTCCCACCTCTCATCAAATATATCTCCCATCCCTCTCTCTCACACCAACCACTAACTCTACCAAGCACCACAACTCTCTCACCACCGCGCACGTTAGCACAAACTCATGGCCACCGCAACGGCTACAGCAGCGGCAACGTCCTCCTTCATGGGGACGCGCCTCCTGGACGCGCATTCTGGGTCGGGGCGGATCCAGGCGCGATTCGGGTTCGGGTCAAAGAAGAAGGCCGCGCCCAAGAAGGTGTCGAAGGGCCCGGGCACGGACAGGCCGTTGTGGTACCCCGGCGCGAAGGCACCGGAGTGGCTGGACGGAAGCCTTGTCGGTGACTACGGGTTCGACCCGTTCGGGCTCGGGAAGCCCGCGGAGTATTTGCAGTTTGAGCTGGACTCGCTGGACCAGAACCTGGCGAAGAACGAGGCCGGGATCATCATCGGAACCAGGACCGAGGCTGCGGACGTGAAGTCCACGCCGTTCCAGCCCTACAGCGAGGTCTTCGGCCTCCAGAGGTTCCGTGAGTGCGAGCTCATCCACGGACGCTGGGCCATGCTCGCCACGCTCGGAGCCCTCTCCGTCGAGTGGCTCACCGGTGTCACATGGCAGGACGCCGGCAAGGTACGGTTCTCTGCTGTTGCTTCTTCTCCACATAACAATCATTTCCTTCCAATGCACTTTTAGAGGATCTTTGCTAGAAAAATTTTCAACCTTAAGTATGAAAATAAAAAATAAAAAAAGAAGTTAAATGATCTTGCTAAAATTAATTTATGAAAAATTAAAAGTATAGAAACATGATTGCAAAATTAGTAAATTAATTTACGAGAAAACTTGTTTTAATTTTTTCATTTCTCATAGAAGCAAAACTTATTATGACAAATCTTTTCATAATATTTTTAAGAAATATATTGAATTTCTTTTAAATTTAAAATAACTTATAAATAAATATAAAAGGATTTCCCCGAATTAGTTTTAATTTACATGTAGAAATTTATACTATATCCAGACAAGTTTATACAGAGCATGATATTACGCACATTACTCTTATGATGTAGTTGGTTGCATAAATCACAGAACCTTATCATATTTAGATCTAAAACATTTGTTATTCATTGTAATTCGTATGAATTTTCTAGATTAAGAATCAGGCATGAGATATGATGAATAAGTAACAAGATTCGAGTGGCTTGTAAGATCTACATGAATTTGGATCAGTAGAAAACGAGTTCATGAAAATGAATTAGCAGAAAGTGTTGACAGAAGTTTTCCTTGACAAGAGAGAAGTAATAGAAGTTTATTATGATAATTCTGTTTACTTCCTTACAAAGAATGATAATAGAAACTAACATGAGAGAATTATATTCAACAATTTCGAATGTTTCTGCATGGTTTTGGTGTGTAACCTTTAGTTTCTGCACGAGAAAAATGAAAGACACTTCTTCATGGTTTGGTTTTAAGGTGGAGCTAGTAGAAGGATCATCATACCTTGGGCAACCACTTCCATTCTCAATCACGACATTGATTTGGATCGAGGTTCTGGTAATTGGGTACATAGAGTTTCAGAGGAATGCAGAGCTTGACCCAGAAAAGAGACTGTACCCAGGTGGCAGCTACTTCGACCCTCTTGGTTTGGCCTCAGACCCAGAGAAGAAAGCCACTCTTCAATTGGCAGAGATCAAGCACGCACGTCTTGCAATGGTGGGCTTCTTGGGCTTTGCAGTCCAAGCTGCTGCCACTGGCAAGGGCCCACTCAACAACTGGGCCACTCACTTGAGTGACCCACTTCACACAACCATCATTGACACCTTCTCGTCATCTTAAGAGAAAAAGTCTTGTGCCTCGTGGCCATATTGTAAACGTCTTTCGGCTTTGGGTTGTAATTAATCAAACATTTCACTTATAGCTGAAGTAGTACTTGTGAAACTGGTAACTTGAATTGGAGAGGCTTAGTAGAGTTCTTCTGCTTCATCGTAAAATGTTCTTCTCCTGTTACTGTTAATTAAGAACGAAGGAGGGCCAAAAATACTGATAAAATTTAAATTACCATGCAAGGTAAGGACAGGAAAATGGTTTCAGGCTATATTGCAGATTTTAGTTTGTTTATTTGATGAGTTTGAGTCTGGATAACCACTTACTAAAGTTTGTCACAATGGTTTTTAATTGTTAAAGAGCCAATTCACAAAATCTACTGCATCTAATACTACGTTTTCATTACATTAAGCAACCGCATAATATATGAAATAGCATGGGTTAATGTGTTTGGGATTAATTGTGGATTGAACACATGATACAATTGATTAATGATATTTTATTGATAAATACTAATGGCTCGATGGTAGACAATGGTCCTTCACTTTTTATTAAGGAAAAGGTTGTAACTAGTTTTTTTGTTTTTTCACTTAAATAATATACATGAATTCAAAAATTACCTATATATAGATAATACATTTTTTAAGTTAGATGGACAAACATTTAAAACAATATTTCCTATATAGGAGTGTTACGGAATTGGCTCAATATACGAAGTATATAAAAGAGAGAAAATAGAAATATATATTTGCTGTGTTATTAATGAAGTTGAGATATTGCTGATAAAAAAAATTTAATGAAGTTGAGATGATTGAGTTTCTTCAACTAATTTCTTATAATGAAATGGAATGAACGATGATGGGTTGGAATTAATAAATAAATAAATTTAATTTTGCGATTATGTGAAATATAATTCTAGGTCTAAATATAATTTAATAAAGGAAAAATATGTTTTTTGTCCCTGAAGTTTGACCTTAATCTGGAAATGGTCACTGATCACAATTTTGTCATTGTTTCGTCCCTTCATTTTCAAAATAATTATTTTTAGTCCCTATTTCTGGATATCGTTAAATATTACAAACTACATGTTATGTGTTATTTATTTTTTTTATAAAATAAAAAACTAGCATCGACCTAATCGACACTTTTCACAAAAATGAAAAAAAAAATGTTTTTGATCTCTGAAGTTTGAACCTAATTTGGAAATGGTTTTTGGTAAAAACTTTGTTATTGTTTGGTCCTTGCACATCATTATTAATACATAATAATGATATTACTACTACTACTACTACTATTATTATTATTATTATTATTATATAATTAATAATAATATTATTATTATTATGTATTAATAATAATATTTATTATTAATAATATATAATAACAACACTAGTATATAATTGTTATTAATATTATTAACAATTAACAAAAATTATATATTAATATATGAGTAATCATATTAATAATAATTAATATATTAGATAATAATATTATTATTATAATATATAATAACAATTATTTATATATTATTATAATAATATTAATAATAAATAATAATATTATTATTATATATTAACAATGATTTTGAATGTGTACGGATGAAAGACCATAATAACCAATTTTCAACCAGATACCATTTCCAAATTAAGTTCAAACTTCAGGGACCAAAAACATATTTTTTCCAATTTTTGTGAGAAGCGTCAGCTAGGCCGACCCTAGTTTTTTCTTTTATAAAAAAACATGTACCCCGTTTGTTATTTTTAACACCGTCCAAAAATAGGGACAAGAAACAATGATTTTGAAAGTACAAGGACCAGACAGTGATCAAATTTTGACCAGGGACCATTTCCAAATGAAGGTAGAACTTCAGGGACCAAAAACATGTTTTTCCCTATATTTAAATTAAACTTACTTTTAGTGTCTAATTTGTTGAAAGTCTCTCATCAATTATAAATAAGGTCAATTTACAATATATATAAATGGGTAAAAATCGTATAAGTCGGCTTGTATTATTAAGTTAGGCTTAAATTTACTTTTTAACATGCTATCAGAGTCGTGGGTTAAAGTCTATCATAACAAAGTTTGTTCTTTTTTAGGTCTATTATTTCACCCGTCATCGGTACACCTATTAATGTTTAGTTTTACACTCGATATATTCCTTGTGGATTCAAGGAAGGTGTTTCTTCATTCAAGATTGTGAGACTCAAAGGAGGTGTTCATCCTGACGGTGAATTTTAAGAGTAACCCAAGAAGGAAGTGATAATATTAAAAGGGTAAGGAAAAATTCTCTCATCCAGGAGTATGAGATATTCTGGATACTACGAAGGAAAACAATATACGATATGCAGAAAAGATTCACCCACATTGTTTTAGCAACCAAACATGTCTTAATATAAAAATCTTGAAATCCTTGAACATGTCTTAGCAACCAAACATCGACGATCCTTCATTAGGACATAAGGGAGCCACGACTCCCCAATATTTTTTTAATTTATTATTACTATTATTAAAATTATATTTATATATTATTGTATTGTTTTATTAAATTTAGGAAAATTTCTTACAACTTTATTTATATATATTATTAATGTATATATCTTTGTTGATTAAAAAATAAAATAAAAATCAATTTGATTGATATCAGTTAATAAAACAATATTAGGGTTCTAAATCTTTAGTGATAATAAAGTTAGTTCTCAGTAAATCATTGAGAGAGCAGAGAGTAAAAAATAAGTAAAGAGATAAATCGAAAATGAAAATTGGAGAACAAAGAATTGAAGAACGTATTATCAAAATGTCTCTCATGAATCAAGATTAGTAGTCTATTAGTATTCTATTATGATTTATGTATCTTATATTTATTATGTTTCTATTACGATGTTTCTCCCAACTTAGTATGAACCCTAATTTTAGAGATTCTTTTATAAAATTGAAATGAACACTAGTTATATTTTTATGCAAATTAATATAACTTTAAATTATAAAATTTAAAAATTTGTTTAAAAGAGAAATATTTTAAAAGCACATTGTTTATTCCCTGCGAGATTCTAATAAATCCATCGAACCAACTAATTCATAGTGTAACAAGATGAATTGTATTTTGTCTAACTCAAAAAAAGTGAACAAACCTATTAGCTTGATTTGAAAGCTCCAAGTCTATAACCCTCTCCGACTCCTTTTTCTAACATGTTTGAATGGGTGTTAACAAAATTTATTTCGACAGATATTGATTTTATTCAAATTTAATTTTCAAACGAAGTGATTTAAGATTGGATATATTTTACCTTGAAAACAAGTACGCTACGAAACTTAATATAAAATTGTCAACTCAATACAAGTTATTTAGTGAAACTGAAAATTTGAGGCAATATAAATTTTATGAGTCGTCAAAATGAATTTTCATCATATCCAGCATCAAGCTAAAACATTCTAATAAAACAAACTTGTTTGTTTTTAATTCAAAACAAAGTAGGTTTACATCACACCAATTAAGATTACTAAATATGCGAACAATGGTTTTTTTTTTATATATTAAAATATATTGAGTTTGTTGGGGTGTTGAAGAGGGTAAAGTTGAAAGTGAGAAAAAGGATAAACAATGGAATGTGACAAATAGACCAGCAGAAGATATAAATAATGATAATAAAAGGCAAGTTGGGCTAAGTGTGTTAGAGACACGAGGAAATTAAAATAAGTGATGGGTCCACGTGAAAATGACAAGTGTTCTAGGTACGTGCTCAGATTCATGCATGGTTTCAACTTCAAAAATATCTGGCCCATACCTGGAATCAAGTTTATATAATTCTCTGAAAGAGAAACCGATTGCAGATTCTGAACCCAATAAAACCTTCCCTCTTTTGCAAATGCACCTGCACCAACACTACAACTTCAACACTCTTACGTTTCTTTCTCTTTTTCTTTTTCCTCCACTTTTCGCTCATTCATTTCGATAATCTCAAACCAAATATCCAACTCTGTTAGTTATTAAAGCCTGTCCCTCTCGGTGCGTGCCAAATGTTGACGCCACAACCTTCAGACACTTTCATGCCATTTTTTTATCACCCTACTTCTGCAAGACATTCATTATTGTGTTAACGTTATTTAATACCATTACGTTCTCATCATTGATAATAACGTTCCGTAGTAAAAGTAGTGGGTGCTTTAATTGCTCATTTAACAATTCAAACAGTTTTTTCAAGAGCTTGATAAAAGAAATACTATAAAAGAATGAATGGATATGTGGGAAGATGCAAGTACTCGATTTGAAACTACATACATGGCAATAACAACGTAAAGACATTGATTGAAAAGGAACTAATCTGTATACCATTTTTTTTTCTTATGAAAATCGTGTGTATAATAATAACATCTCTAAGCTGAAAATTGCTAGCACGAGGGAGAGCCAAGAGCCAAAGAGTGCTGTGTTTCTAATTCTACCAAGAATGTGCCTTAAAATAACTTAAATACTTTATGCTTAAGTGTTACAACTTGCACCCTCCATTCTCACAGGACATTATTTCCCTGCATCAGGATTCTTCTGAGTTCACTAGCAATTCCTTGCAACAAAACTGGTTTGCGGATAACTCCATTAATACCAACTTGCATGCATCTGTCCCACAAATCTTCTTCTGCACTTGCAGTCAAGGCTACAATCATTGGCCGATTTCCACTTCTAAACTTCCGAATCCTCGTGGCAACTTCAAACCCATCTAAATCAGGCATGTGAAGATCTAAAAGAATGACTTGAATGGAAGATCCAGCAGGTCCAATGACAGTAAGGCATTCAAATCCTGAAGTAACAGGAGTTACAACACAACCTAGTTTCTGAAGCAATTTTTGGGTCACTGCTCTATTTACATCATCATTGTCCACTAAAAGAACTTGCAGACTTCTCAGCATTGAATTCGAATCGGAACGCTCTGAACCTTCTCCAGGCTCAGAGATGGCTATGGTAATGGATGGTCGTAATTGAAACCGCAGAAGAAGTGTCATACTTTGAGGATAACCATGAGCACAAGGTACTAACCATATGTTCCCCTGCATCAACTGAAATTAACATCATAGAAAGAAATTTAGTACTAAATCAACGCAACAAAAAGAATCACAGAATACAATATAATTCAAATCCCAAAAAAAGTACCAAAACTACACTCTAATTCATATAATGAATTTTAACTGATAATACAGTTGAACATTTGTCTATGCAATAGATAATAACATCAACATGCATTACCTCCAATCTCCCATTGCTTTACCTAAAACATTTCAAGCAAGAGAGAAAACAAACAATGAAAATTTCAAACAAAATAACCAAATTCAGTTTTTATGTTGTAAACAACCATCCTCCTGGTGAATTTATCTTCTAAAGGCTCACAAAAGGAAAAATTAGATTTGGATACTGAAGAACTGTATAAAATGGATTCTCACCAACACCTGAAAAATACTACTTACATAGCATACTATCATTGTAAATCAGTGTCTTAATCCATTTACTATGGCCATGCATTCATAGGCTTTATGAAACTCACCTGCACTACCCTCTTGCAAATATTGAAGCTCAATCTGCCGCCAACCCTATCACTGTTATATTTCCTACCCCCAAGTCCTGACGAACTCCCCACCTCAGAATCACTACTGTTGATCCCTATCTCAAATCTAATATTTACATCACCACTAGAAGAGCTTGGTCTCCAGGTTGTCCACCCTTTGTCACTTCTTCCCTGACTTCCAGTTTCTGCAAAAACCCGAAATACTAGGATCCCTCCCCCGTGGTTGTGTTGTAGTAGATTCCCAACCATATGTAGAATCACCTGAAAAACCCTCCTCTCATCACCCATAACATTGTCAGGCAGAGACTTCTCAACCTCCACCATAAAACCAAAGCCCCCATAAACACACATGCATTTTGAAAGGCAAGCTGCTTCCTTCAGCATGGAATGTAACCCAAAAGACCTTATCTCCAAAGGAAATCTTCCATCATCCTTGGTCGAGTTGTCCATGGCATCGTTTATCAAGTTTGATAGCACATTGCTGGTCCTAAGCATTGCATCCACGATAAGTTTCTGTTCATACTTTAAATTATCATCTTGTATCATTGAAAGCAATCCCAAAATTGAGTGCATTGGCCTCCTCATTCCATCACTCATGACTTTCTGAAATGCATTTCTTGCCTGGCTTGCCATCAGAGCATTCCTTTTTGCCTGTTGCAAAGCTCGATTTTGCTCCTCCAACTTCTCTCTCATAAGTTGGGACTCTTCAAGAATTGCAGCATGAGATAGGGCCACGGCAACCTGATCAGCAACCACCTTAATTATCTCCAGCTCCTGATTGCTCCAAGATCTAGGCTCTCCAGTGGGAAGAATTAAGACCAATATTGCATAACAAGTCTGTCTTAGTTCGGGTGTACCTCCTTTGAAATTACAAACACGTAGCATAGGCATTCGGATTGCTGCAACTGGCCCTGCCTCTCCAGAAGCTCCACTACTTCCAACAGCAAGTGCTGAGTCGGGGCTAAGTATATTCACCCGATCGCTTCCCTTAATTCTCACAACATCTGGATCATTAATGGGTATAGACAGATTAAAATTCCTTCCATTTAATTCATGAGTAAGGTTCATCTCAGTTTTATCAACATTAGGCATCCACACAGCACAATTTTGCAAGCTCAGTGTTTTAGACAGCTCCACCAAAGTGGTATACAGAATAGTGTGTCTGTCCAGTGACTTGCGTATCTCCTGAGTGAGCATTCTTACATGCACTGCAGCCTCCCTTTGCCTCATAATATTATCAACCTCACGTCCAAGATCCCATGTCTTCTTCTTCAGCATGAACTCTCTGACCTTCACCTTGAGAAGCAAAGGAATCAGAGTAATGAGGGTTATGGCGGTGGCACATGAAACCAATGCAGTGAGAATTTTAGAGACAGTTAGTGCCACCATAAGTTGGAAAGTGTGAGGACCATAGGTCCACCCATTGAGCAAATGTGTCAACCCACATAGTACAATGAAGGCAATGAACTGAATCAGGACCCATTTGAATGGGACGTTTGAGCAACTGATAAAATAAAGCAGCTCAATGGGGATGGAGAAGTAGGCCACAGCAATCAAGAAATCACCAACTCTCTGACACTCCAGAATGCTTTCAATAGTCCACAAGCTGGCCTCGTCATCGCAGTTACATCTAGGAAATCCATTATCATTTGCAGATACGCATATGAGGACAGAGGTAATCAACAACCCAGATGCCACTGCTTTTAACATTGATCCAATATGTTGCTGCTTCCTCAATCCATCAAAGGATATAATTTAATGGGCCATAGCACTCCCCAGTGACCAACCAACCTCCTCCCTTTCAATTGTATTGCCCTATCAACAGGTACACAAATTGAAATCTCAGTAAGATCCAAAACAAGGAAAAGGAAATACACGAGATCCAAATCAGTGAAAAATTAAAAAATACAAACAAATCTTTAACTCTTTTCCCAAATTAAACGATCTAAAACATTTCACTCTCATAATTTCAGTTTCCACCTTCTTTCATGCCCCTATTAATGGAGTGGTATGAATCAGTGAATAATACAGTGCCAACAGGTGAAGAGGACATTTCCATCAACCCAAACGAAGAAAACCCCATGCAAAATAGAAGGATAAAAAAAAGGAATAAAAGAATCAGGAAAACCAAGCTATGCTATAAACCTGGGGGAGGCAAAGCCAAAATAAATATTATTAAAAAACAAAGTCCAACAGGTTTAATACTCCTTCAACCCCCTCCCAACCCACAAAAAAAAGAAATAAGAAAAAAGACAGCAAAAACCCAGTAATGTAGTCCAAAAGAAAAGGCAACAGTACCTGAGGAATTACAGCCCCTTAATGCAATCAGATATCACTCCTCCATCAGATCTTAACCTTACCCTGGAAAGACCAAAACCGTGTTAAAGATACCTCTCTCACTAACAACACATTAACCAAATCTCCTGTAGCTCGTTGAGCATCAAATCAAAAGGCTCCAGCGGCAAAGTCCATTACTTTATACACGTTTAATCAACAACAACAACATCAACAACAAGTGCACCCACCTCCACCATTGGGAAGACCAAAGAAAGAAACCCACTTGAAGGAGCCACCAAATCCCAACATATCAATTAAAAAAAGGGCATCTTCACTGTGGCCCAAGGAGGCGCTGTAGCAGGAAACCGGGTTGCGGAAAACCACTCCTCAAGAGCAGTGCCGGTAGAAAAACGAAAACAACAGAGAGGAAAACGCCACAGGCGAACCCAGGTGAAGAAGAGAAAGAAAAAAAAACACCAAGTGTTGCGGTTGTATGCAGGGAATCTTATTAACCTTTTGAGCAATACCCTTTGTGTATTTGGCAATGCCAAACCACAAACCATGTAGAGAGAGAAAGCGCCGTTGTTTCGTGGGAGAGGAGAAAGAGGTGAGTTGGATGGGATTTAGAAGAGGAGAGAGAAGGGGGACCCACTTTCTTACATGAAGAGAACTTGGACGCTCTTACGAACCAAAACGTCCTCGTCACACCAAAAAAGATTTGTTTTATTTTTCACCCTCTTTCCTTTTCAGTTTCTCTCTCTTTCTTCATGTCTCCGTTTTTTATACTATACTTTTCTTATTTTCAATAAAAAATTGCTTTTTATTTTCCTATGAATTCCCCATTCAATGTTCGATCTTCTTGTGTCAGAAGCACGACTTGTTTCCCTCCTCTTTCCCTTTCCCTCTCTCTCTCTCTCTCTTCTAGTAAGAGTAGCAGAAGAAGAAGAATGGTTTCCAATGGTGTTTGGAATTAGGTGCCACGTGGCTTTAGCAGATGCAAAGCTGGGTCATCTTGTTAATTCAGACGCGCACACAGAATTATCCGCATCCCTGGATAAAATAAGACCAAGCTATTGTGTTATCCCAAATTGTAAAACACTATCAGAAAATTATATATATATATATATATATATATATATATATATAGCTGATAGGTTATATTTTTTCATATATGTGTGTTATGGTTATAGGACATGGTCATGGATATTGAGAGATTGTGGTTCTACATAGTTATATGACATTAGTTTTACATATATAAGACCTTAGACACTACATTGACATCAAAACTTTAAGGCAATGTTGTTATGGGTTTTTATTCTTATATAATTTTTAACTTTGTCTATTATATCCAATGTGGGACTTTTCGACTCACACTTGGACTATTCCCAACAATTTCCCCCCAAGGCTGAGTCCCTTTTTTTTTCTTTTTCATATGGTATATTTCCCTTCAGGTGTATGAGTGACCCCTTTTTGGTTATGGTTATGCAGTCAGTTACTTCGGTGACCCCTTTTTTTTTGTTATGATTATGGTTATGTGGTCGGTCACTCTGAACCATTGGCTCTGATACCACTGATGGGTTATATTTTTTCATATATGTAGATTATGGTTATAGGGCATAATCATGGATATTGAGAAATTGTGGTTCTATATGGTTATATGACATTAATCTTACACATATAAGATTTTAGACACCACTTTGAAACCACTATTGGTAGATTCATGTTGTAGTCTTTTTGTATTCCAAACTTGTTACTTATGCCAAATGAACATCTCCACAGACAAATTAAATTCGGACAAAAACTTAAATGCAATATTGCTGGTGGATTGTTATTAAAACATATTTCATAGATATTCTCAAAAATTCCTAAAAACCTTGGGACAATACATTTAAGGTGTGTAAATCGAAAAACTAAAAATTTGCGTTAGATAATACAATGTGTAAATCTCACGCCATTATTGTTCAGTTGATAAATAGTTGGTTGTGGGTAGATGGATTGGTAGTAAATTTAATTTACGTTTCACTCAAGAAATCAATTTCCACTTTTATACGGATATTCTTAGTACAAATAAAAAGAAAAAACATGTATGCATATATATGTATATCTTGCTTAATAATTAAATCACTTGAAGAGGCTGGTTGATTTGAAATTTTCAAGACAGCCATGGAATAAAATCATTGGAAATATGATAAAGGACGACACGGACAAGCTTATTCACAATAAACGTCAAATTTTATAATTTTATGTTTTGAATGGTATTGTAAATTGTATTCATTTATTTATTAAATCATGTTATATTTATCGTAGAAGCTTTCAAATGATTAAATTTAGATTCGGTTACTATTTTCGTTTTTATATTTTGAGTTTTGATTTGTTTTAATTTTAATATTTGTTTTTGTTTAACCAAATATCATTATACATTAAATGGATTCAATGTAGTATTTTTTATTAAATTGGTATTAATGTTTTTTAAAAGTTGAGTACGTATTAATAAATAAAAAATTTAATTAGTAATTTAACTTTTATACTTTTCTTTCACTCATGATTTTTTTATATGGAAGTAAAATGTTTTTGGTCATTGTCCTCCACTGATTCTAAGAAAGAATCAAAAAGTTATAGGTTTATGTGTCATCTCTAATGATATGGTAGACAAAACTGGATGTACAGATCAATATTTGATATGAAGAAGACGATTTTAGTTATATTGTATCACCTAAAAAAAGAAAAGAGGGTTAGAAAGGAAGAGAAATGTTTGGACTCACACGTAATAACCTCCTAACAAAGTTAACATTTATTTCGTGAAAGAAATTATATTGTCTCTATTTAAATAATATATAGACTTAAATGAGTCAAGAAAATAATATAAGGATCAAATTAATAATTAAACATTTTACTAAATTGACATGTGATCATCCTAAAATAGATGGAAGGAACCACGTTGAATTGATTTAGGATACAGTGAAATTTATGTAAACACAAAAGATCATATTCTATCATATTGCTATATTATGGAGCCTCTCTCTCAATGTTTGAAATGACACAGGGGTTTACTTGGATGGTGGACCCAAGCTCTTTATTTATAGGAATTTTTGAATGGTGCTCAATCACAGGAGTTACTTCACAAGTGGGTTTCCTTCTCAACTCAAACCCTTATCCTAGTGCTTAGCACGTGACCTTTCTTGGAAGGGTTTTCTTGGCTGCTTAGCCTCATGGATTTTGGCTCCAGGTTTCCTTGCAAAGAGGGTTTCCTCACGAGGCTCAACTTCATTTCTTATGCTTAGTCAGAAAGTCCAAATATGTTGTCCTATATTTTCTATTTCCATGGCTCAGTTCCAGTACTGTGGTTCGGCTACATACTTGATATTTTCTTTTATTTTTACTTCAAAAGAGAAAAATATCATTATAATTCATGAAAACTATATTTCTCAATATCTCATTTTGTATCTTAAGCTAATGAGATTTGTTTTGTACACTAATAGCATCATTTGATACATGATAAGTGTCAAATTCAAATGAAAAATTTACTTATTTTTTACACTTATCAATTGTTTCTCTAGAAAGATATGTCGCTTGACTAAATGTAGTCATTCAAGTGAGAACCATTACAATGATGCATAAGTTCTTAAATGTTAAAAATCATGAAACTATGTTATAACACTTAAAGTGATAGTATGATTCCTCAAACATGATGAAACGATGTGTTTTATGTTAGGCTGGAAGTTTTTGAAAGATATCAAACAAATGTATCACTAAGAGTGGTAAGAATCCTCAAGTATAATGTAAGCATTTGAATGACGAATAAATGGAATCACTTATATTCTCTAGAGTTGTCTTGTTCAAACAATACAATTTTTCTTAATTGTTGAAAATATGGTGACTTACATGACACCTAATTGTGACGATATAACATTTTACGAGTTTAATTTCATATGATGATATATAAGATTAAAATGTAATTTTTTTATGGATGAGTGACGAGAAATATTTAAGATTGTAACAAGTTAAGTTAAATAATCATGATATTAAACATAAAACATGTTAAAAATATGTGAGAAGTTAAAAATATTGTGTGCAACTATAAGAGCATAAATCTAAATATTAATTTAACAGGCGATATAGTTAAAAATTTTGGTATCTTTATTATAATATTATAATTATAATTATAATTATAATTTGTGATATATGATACTATAGTATATATATCTTTTTGGGAGATTTTGTATTTCAATTTGATATATATGTTTTATATACCAAGTGAATATATATATATATATATATATATATTTAAATTTGAGGAAAACAATAAACATGAATTATATACAAATTCTTATTATAAATGTTAAACTAAAAATTCATATGATTTTTTTAAAATTATGTAAATTTCAGCAATATTTGGCCTGTGACAAAAGAAAAATACAAATTTAACCTCAAGCGTAAAGTGTTATATATATATATATATATATATATATATATATATATATATATATATATGTATATGTATGTATATATATATATATATATGTATGTATATATATA
>Ga0099822_1005378_pt1 | contig 16716 bp, 13 predicted proteins | sample CowpeawhiteBW_FD_76839 | JGI IMG/M metagenome (GOLD analysis project Ga0099822, IMG submission 76839) | Root nodule microbial communities of legume samples collected from California USA - Cow pea white BW | ecosystem: Host-associated > Plants > Roots > Nodule | place: USA: California | collected...
AAAAAATATATATATATATATATATATATATATATATATATATATATATATATATATATATATATATATATATAACACGACAGAATTTATTATATTAATTTTTATTTTATTATTATTATATAGACTTCTCTGTTATATTTATTTTTTAAAATAATTACCATAAACTCATACAGAATAAAAAATTGTAAAAATATAACATTAACTTAATAATGTAAAAGAGGATTTTTTTGGTTAAAAAATTGTAAAAGAGGTAGGTGACCTAACAAAAAAAATGGGGTGGGAAAGTAAAAAGTTAAGATTTTTGAATCTGTATATGATGAGATGATGGTTAAATCAAATGTTTGTGAATGTTGAGTGAAACTTTGCATGGTGAGGAATAAGGAATGGTTTGGGGTTGTTGTTTAATAATATTCTGATTTTGAGGTGCATAAACACACACACAAATTAATTGAGTGACCATTATTGATTCCAAATGGTCCCTAATCCTCAGGTGTTCATCTTTTACTCCGTTGATGGCGGGGATTTATGCTGCAACTGCTTTGTAATGTATGATTAGGGACACTCCTGTTGGAGGCAAACATCATTGCAGCAATGCTAAGGTTATCATTTGGTTTTACTTTAATGATTTACCCAGTTTTCGTTTTGGGTTGGCCCCTTCTTCATCTTCTTCTTGCACTGCATCATTCAGAATCTTAGTAGTTAACTTTCAAAAAGCAAATTGCAGCTGTCTCCAACTCTAATAATTATGGACCATGCTTAATCACCTACTTCTTCCACAACATTATATACATGCATTAGCTTCAAATCAAACTGCTAATCAAATTGATGCTAAAATTTATATACATGCACGGTTAATAATGAGAGCCATTCATTAGCTTCAAATCAAACTGCATGGGTTGCAGTTTTGGACAATGAATATATCCATATCAGAGAATGATTTATTCTCAGATTCACTTTTCTGAATTTGAAAATAGTTCTAGACAGACAAAACTTTTTAACAGAGACTCTGTGTGAGTAGAGTATTTATATGGGTTTTTGACAGTAAGACATAAAAGTCAAATGAAATGGGCGTGGATATACAGACATTGGGATCATAGAATCCCCTAATCATTGTGTGGAACAAACAAAGGATCAGGCTAATTGATAACCTGGTGGCGTGGCTATGTGGGGAACCACAAGTAGAAACATAAAGGGAAATGTGCTGAACTTTGTCTGGGCACACATGATTTGGAGGTTCTGCATGCCTTGGTTCCCTTTTCATTTTTGAGAGCTATAAAAGTGGAAGCCACAAAGATCATGACAATAAATCACAACATGGCAACAAGTAGCAATCTGAAGAATGCTATCATAGCATTCTTGGTCCCTCTTCCTTCCATCCTGGTTTACCTCTCATTCCAATCGGCCATTAGTGGCTTTCCACAGTCTCCATCTTCTCCGTCAACTCTGTGGACATGGTGCTATCACCATCCTTTACTATTTGCCAATGTCCTTTTCTTCTTCAATGTCAATCTGCTCTTCTGGCTCATCGGCCTAATCCAATCCAGCCACTGGGTATACTTTCCAAACTTCCCTCTTTTCTTCTCTTCACTCAGATGTATGCAGTTTCGTTTCTGGTTTGATTTTGAGCCTGTTGGTGCAGATGATTGACCCGTATTGGACAGTGATACCGGTGATGCTTGTTCATTACTATTCAACTCACCCTTTGGCTCAGTATAACTGGTTAAGGTCCAGGACTGTGATCTTGTTGACTTGGTTGTGGAGTATCAGGCTGATCCACAACTACTTCAGGCGAGAAAAGTGGCAGTGGGGTGCCAGGGAGGATTGGCGTTTCACTGATTTGAGTCATCAGTATGGAAAGCATTGGTGGTGGGCTTCCTTCTTCGCCATCTACGTGCCTCAGCAGGTCACTCACCTTTTTTCATTCTGTGCTTTTTAATGAAAGATGCATGAACCCTGTTTCCATTTAAATTTAAATGGGTGTTTTTGTTTGCAGGTGTTTCTGATTGGACTATCATTTCCGTTCTATGTGATCCACTCGGTGAATGAGGCTCTGGGCATGTGGGACTTTGTAGCCCTAGTTATGTGTATCTCTGGTGTTGTCATAGCATACATTGCTGATACTCAGCTTCACAACTTTGTGAGCAGAAACACGGAGCTAAAAGAGGCAGGTATGGCAGAGGTTGCCATTCTTGAGAAAGGGTTGTGGTATTACTGTCGGCATCCAAACTACTTCGGAGAGCAACTGTGGTGGTGGGGAGTGTTTGTGTTTGCTTGGAAGTTGGGACATGGATGGACCTTCATAGGAGCTTTAGCGAACAGCATGTGTTTGGGTTATGTGACAAAGCTTGTGGAAGAGAGAATGTTGAAACAAGAGAGCAGAGAAGAAGCCTATAGGCTGTATCAGAAGACAACTTCCACATGGGTGCCTTGGTTCAAGTCCTCTCCTTTGGGACTGAAATGTAAGGATGTTTGATTGTGTTTTATTTTCTTCAGATCAGTTCTAGCTGTAGTAGTGTAGTAGCCTTATTGCTTAGTTCATTCTACCACCAACTTCATCATCTTAATTTTCTCTACTTTGTTGATTATGTAAGAGAGCCAAGTCTTGAGTTGGATCATGTCATGTGTGTGTGCTCTGCTGGCTCTGCACTCCCATCATTTTTTGTGTCATAGCTCAGAAGAATCTCTGAAATGGATTCTGCATATACTCTCTTATCATTTTGTGTCATAGTGAGATTTAATCCTAATCATATAGTGTAATTTAATTTTATATCTAATGAATGTAAATCTCTAACACTTTATCGTAGAGATGAATCCATTGTTACGAAAATAATTTATTTGGGAATAAATGATTTCCTACACGCAATATTGTCTCAATAATGCGTTTGAAAATTACTTGAGTTAATTAACTTACAGTTTGTTCGCAAAGTTAATTACTTTATAAAATAGTTGTTAAGTAAATGAGTTTATACGCAGCATTTTTCTCCTTCTCTTCCTTTGATGCAAACGTATATCAAGGATTTTTCCTGCCTTTGTTGACAGTGTATGTTGTCGTGTTCCATGTCTTTGTTGGTAATAACACCGTGCAATTGTCTTGACTTATAAGCAACAGTAGAAAAGCATTTGCTTAGTATAGGCATGAAATGATGATTATAAACAACACTGTGAGATTGGAGTGGTATGGCACTAAGAGGAAAATGGGTTTTGTTTCCACTCTATTGCTTTTGCCTGATTCCGATATGCTTCTCGGCGGCGAAGGAAGGAAAGCCGCCACAACAGCAGAAGTTGCGGTTCGGGAAAAACGGAGAGTTCAAGATCTTGCAGATTGCTGACTTGCACTATGCTAATGGGAAGACTACCCACTGCTTGGATGTGTTGCGTTCTCAGTATGCTTCTTGCTCTGACCTCAACACCACCGCCTTCATCCAAAGGATCATCCTTGCTGAGAAACCCAACCTAATTGTCTTCACTGGTTCATATTTTGACTTTTCATTTCTTTTGCCTCTTCATTCGTTTTTATCTTTATTTGAGTGCACAAAGATGATTCTTTTAGAAACACCATCCCTCCCCCCAATTATTTCATACATGTTTGGGTTCTAGGGCAATTTTTAGTGGAATCAAGGGAGGGTGATTTGCAACTTTTACTTTATTGAGCAAGTTGGAATTTGCTTGACTGTTGATAAGATTGTGTATTCATTTTTGGTGTGACAGGGGATAATATATTTGGACATGATGCCTCGGATCCGGCTAAATCAATGGACGAGGCATTTGCCCCTGCAATCGCTTCAAACATTCCTTGGGTAGCTGTTTTGGGCAACCATGACCAGGAAGGATCCCTCTCTAGGAAAGGGGTGATGAAATATATTGCTGGGATGAAAAACACTTTATCTATTGTCAATCCTCCGGACATACACATAATTGATGGTTTTGGGAACTATAACTTAGAGGTTGGAGGAGTTAAAGGTACTGATTTTGAAAATAAATCAGTGCTCAATCTCTACTTTCTCGACAGTGGAGATTACTCCAAGGTTCCTTTCATTCCTGGCTACGGCTGGATCAAACCCTCTCAGCAACTTTGGTTCCAACTGACATCGAAAAAGCTTAGGGTATTGTTTTACCTGTTTCATTGACCAACTATATTTTGGCTCCTGTACACTTTCCATCCTGTTTTTCTTTCTATTTTTTATTAGGTGGTTATGGATGGAAGTTAGTGGCTATTCATTAGACGCAGAGCTGATTTTTATTTCCTTCCCTTGATAATCTTTGGATGAACTATTTGCTCTTTGTTCTGCAGAAAGCATACATGAATGGACCAGTGCCTCAGAAAGAACCTGCACCTGGTCTTGCGTACTTTCACATTCCATTACCTGAATATGCTAAATTTGATTCATCAAACTTCACAGGTGTGAAACAAGAAGGCATAAGTTCTGCTTCTGTGAATTCTGGCTTCTTCACAACATTGGTTAAATCGGGAGATGTGAAGGCAGTTTTCACTGGCCATGATCATGTCAATGACTTCTGTGGCCAGTTAACAGGTATAAATCTTTGCTATGCTGGAGGATTTGGATATCATGCTTATGGCAAAGCTGGATGGTCTAGAAGAGCAAGAGTGGTGGTAGTTAGCTTGGACAAAACAGAGAGTGGCTGTTGGGAAGATGTCAAATCAGTTAAAACGTGGAAACGCCTTGATGATCAAAATCTAACCGGTATTGATGGTCAGGTCTTATGGAGCAAGAATTTTAGAAGTAAGATATATGTCTTGTTTTAAAACTTCTGCTGCAGACTCATAGATGAAATCTATCTTAAGAATTACATATTACAGAGGACAACTGGAGACATTTAAATGAACTTCTGTTGATGCTTCATTCTTGGGTTATATGAGTTGATATAAATATATGAAGGAAACACATAATTTTGCGTCCTTTTTATGATCAAAGTAGCTTTCTAATTACTATTACTTGATTTCCCTTGACGGTAGATGTTGAACTTTTCTACTTACCTATAGTAACAAATAGAGGGTAAAGAGTTTAAACAACTTTAAGCAAGTGATGAAATGGTTGATATTTTCTTTTGTTTGAGATGCTGACTGTGATTTATGTATTGCTTCCCATTTCAAGTCATCTCCCTTGATAGTTTGTTCTGGTGCATCTAACAGGCAACCGCAGGAAAAAACAAGATGGTGAATCTTGAGAATTTATGGTGTTGCAGAAAAATTTTAGTATCATGAAGGTGATTTTGGAATGTCTCAGTCTGTTTTATACATTTTTCTGTCAAAGGAACCTGTTCATTACGCGTCCTATAATCAGGATGCAGCAATACGAGGTAGCTTGGTCAAAAATAATATGTAAAGGAATGGAAGTTCACTGATGTGGTGCAATGATTGCATGCTATGCGATTGCTACTGTCCGTTCAAAACAAGAGATGATGCACCATGAAATATGAAAGGCTTCTTTAAGATGATGCACCATGAATTTTGAGTAGATTTCTGCTTGTGTTGTGTGGATATTTATGCTACCTGATAATGATAATAATACGTTTGCTATAAAATCACAAAGTTATGGTACAATGACAATTAATGTATGCAACTATGCGTTGATTGCTAAGCATGTTGTTGAGAAAAAATGATGACATTTCATTAAAAAAGAATGGTTATAATCTGAAATGTCTTTTATAGATTGAAGCAATACATGCTATGAATTTAACACCCTCTTTACCTTTTGAGTTTCACTCTCTTTTTAAACCGCATCTTTTTCTACTCATTTTAAACTCCTCTATTGGATGGGAGATAAAAACTGTTGTCATGATGCTGTTAATATGATTTAAACATGCACTAATTCACACTTGCTGTTAATATAAATGCATACATAAAAATAAATAGTTATATAACCCAATTATATTATTCTATTTGTGATATTATATAAGTTGAATTATGTGACTCGGTCTTGTAATATAACTTTAGTAGTATTGTTTACTTAAGTAATTATATAACTAATAATTGTACTTAATAATTGGAATCTGTCTTTAATTTTTAACATGAACTTAAAATTTATCTTTATTTTAAATTTTAATATAGTTTTCAAATTTTAAAAAATTCTCCCACTCCGATTGTGTTAAATTATTTGTAAGTATCAAACAATGTCTCACAATATTTGAACGAATTTAACACATTATAACTTAAATATCAACACGAAACAACATTCACCACCTAAAAAAATTAACTAAAGTAATTATATCCGTTTACTTTTACGATTTATACCCTGTGCGTACAAAAATTCGTTGGACTTTAGAAAAGAGGCCCAACTATTGAGAAAGGAAGGAACAGCCAAGCGGAAGTGAAAGGTGCAAACGTAGAACCACCAAGAAAGACACCAACACTGAACTGTTGGTGCAATTGGAGAAGGCAACATCAACACTCAAAACTCAAACAAACCTTGCAAGGGAGAATCAGTGAACCACAAAATTATTACTCACTCCTGCGTAAATCCTCATCTACAAGCAATTAATTCCATTGTCATTTTTTTTTTTCCTGGTGTCCAACCGAGTGTACGACTTCACGCCATCTTCGTAACCTTGCTTGAAATCCTAGGATCGCATTTCACTCGCGGCTGCAGCAGGGAAGCACTCTTCTTTCTTTGCTCGTGTCCGATCTGCCATGGCTGAAGGTAATCCCTGTCTCATGGTTCACTATTGACCATTCTATTTCATTATTAGGTCCCTAAAAAGAAAATTTTCCCCCCTTTAGTCCTTCAATATTCATCGCGCTAGAATGCGAGTCCCTCGACTTTTTTGAGTGAAGAAGGGTGGTCACAGTTTCCTTGAGGAATGATGAGAAATCTCTCTGCATCTCATTCCTTTGGTCTTTTCGTCACCTCACCCATCTTTTGTCCCAATAACCTTCCTGCTATCACTCTCTCCTCACGTTCCAGCAGAAGATCTTCTCCTTCCATTCAATGTGCGGTTCAATTCCGTCCCTGCATCGACATCCACAAGGGGAAAGTGAAGCAGATTGTGGGGTCAACCTTGCAAGACTTGAAAGGGGGTGATGGGTCGGATCCTGTGACCAATTTTGAGTCTGATAAGTCAGCTGCTGAGTATGCTACTCTTTACAGAGGAGATGGACTCACGGGTGGCCACGTCATCATGCTTGGTGCAGACCCTTTGAGCAAAGCTTCTGCCTTGGAAGCGTTGCATGCTTATCCCGGCGGTCTACAAGTTGGAGGGGGGATAAATGCTGACAATTGTTTGAGTTACATAGAAGAGGGAGCGAGCCATGTCATTGTGACATCTTATGTATTCAATGACGGACAAATGGATATTGGAAGGCTAAAAGATCTTGTTCAAATTGTTGGCAAAGAGAGGCTTGTATTGGATCTCAGTTGCAGAAAAAAGGATGGTAAATATGCAATTGTCACTGATAGATGGCAGAAGTTCAGTGATGTTTTTGTTGATCCTGGTGTTATGGAATTTCTTGCCAATTTTGCTGATGAGTTTTTGGTCCATGGTGTTGATGTTGAAGGGAAAAAGTTGGGAATTGATGAAGAGCTTGTTGCTTTGCTTGGCAAACATTCACCAATTCCTGTTACCTATGCTGGTGGTGTGACTGGAATGGCTGATCTAGAGAGGATAAAAAGCGCCGGAGTGGGGCGTGTGGATGTGACTGTGGGTAGTGCCTTGGATATTTTTGGAGGAAACTTGTCTTATGAAGAGGTCGTAGCTTGGCATGTACAGCAAAAGGCCTATGTAGTTTGATTAATATGTTTTCTTCTAATTGGAGATAGGGACTGGTGTGCAAGGATCTGTTTTTGGTATTTCTCTAGATGTGTAACCATTTATCAGGTTATTTTTTAATGACTGAAGGCAAATTGAACAATTGATAACAGAATATCTAGTATGAACTGATTACTATTTTAATAATACTAAGTCTTCAAAAATATTGCAATTGCTATCTACTGTTAGTTCAATGAAAGTTTCATTGCATTTTTGGTTTTTTTTAGCTTCTGTGGTGTGTGATTTGGATTTGTCAACCATTTTATAGGTTAATTATTCTATATTTTAAAATTAGCTAATTTTAGTTTCTTTAATGATGTTTTCTTATGATTGATTGTTCAAGTTCCATGATTGATTTTAGATGGCTTTGGGACTATCAAGATTCAAGGGTTGATTAATGGTTTATCAATTTAGATTTTGCTGGATAGTGGAAGTTCAGATAATTTCTGACAATTGTGGTTGGCTAATTGTCTCAAATTATAGGTAGAACTTGTTCCTAATTTTAGGTCTTGGTTTAATCGCAATGCTCGTGTCACAGCAGGTTTGATAAGAGAATTGGATGTTAAGATTCTAGGACTTGTTACCTGTTTCAGGGGCTGATTTAGTACTTGGAGCTGCTTGGCTAGCAACCTTGGGACCTCAGGGGTTTGCATCCATAGCAGCACCTCTTATTGAACTTTTAAAGAAGGAAAATTTGCAGTAGGGTCCTACTGCTATGTTTGCCTTTCAAGTTCTAAAGGATTCAATCACAAAGGCACCTGTGCTTGCCTTACCCGAATTTTTCAAGCCTTTTGGAAAAATACCCTAAACATATGCTCCCATTGCATTGTTTTCGAAGAAATTGACGCCAAGACTACAAAAATAGTCAGCCTACAGTAGAGAGTTTTATGTCATAACAGAGATTATTGCTAAATTTAGAAACTATTTGCTTGACCACCACAAGTTTGTCATCAGAACAGACCAAAAAAAACTTGAAAAGTTTGACATGACAAGTTATGCAAACCCCAGAGGAGCAAGTATGGTTGCACAAATTACTTGGGTATGACTTTGCTATTGAGTATAAACCTTAGAAAAGATAACTTAGCTGTTGATGCACTATTGGCTTGGTCTCAACCTAGGTTTGAGTTTATTCCAGTATTAAGGTCTGCAACCTGAGAACACAAAATATGTTCCAGATGGCGAGGATCCTTTTCTGTCGAGTAATTACAAGTTGAAAGAGATATGCTAACAAGAAGAGATATCATGTGTAATTTAAAGTAGAGATCAAGTGCTATTGAAACTACAACCATACAAGCAGCACTCAGTTGCTTTAAGAAAAAATCAAAGACTGAGCATGAGGTATGTTGGACCCTTTCCGGTGATTGAGTGCATAGGACATGTTGCATACTAGTTACTACTGCCATCAGTAGCTAGAATTCATCCAGTTTTCCACTTCTCTCTGTTGAAACCTTATAGTGGGGATCATCTTTTTCCTTATATTCCCTTGCATATTGTTCTGACTGACCCAATGTTACCTGATAATGATAATACGTTTGCTAATAGATTCACAAAGTTACAGTACAATGACAATTGCTGCATGCAATTATGCGTTTATTGCCAAGCTTGATATTGGTTGAGTCAGAAGATAGATATCGTATCTGTTGTGCACCTATGTTTGATGATAATGTAGATTAGATTAACAGCATTGAGTTGGGGTGAGTCCAGCAAGGAGTGAATATAGGAAATGGCAACTGGTAACTCCAATGGGTCTTTGCTGCCTCAGGGTTGCTTTAGTGCTTAAAGTTGTTCATCGTGAACGTAGTAACTGGTGATTGAGTATGATGATCAACAACGGTGCAAAGTTGCTACAACTTGCAACTATGGAACTACATTTGTGAAGTAGTGAACAGAACAAAATGCTTCAAGTGCATAATGAAATAGTTAAAAAGATTAAATTTTCAAGTATGTCCTTTATATTTTAAATAGAAAATTAATATTGTTGAGAAAAAAATGATGATATTTCATTAAAAAAATCTGGTTATGCTCTTAAATGTCTTGTATAGGTTGAAGGAACTAATGGTGGTGGATTTGAATTTTTAACATCTCTTTACCTTTCAATTTTGATTCTCCTTTTGAACAGCATCTTTTTCTACCCATTTGAAACTGGTTTATTGGATGGGAGATAAAAATTGTTGTCATGCTGCTATTCTACTATTATCAACAAAACACTTAGCATAAATAAGTGGTGTCTTGAAACATTTTTATCTATCTACATTTGTACAGACATTTTCTTATTATTTTTCTTGTATGGCTTTTAGTCAGCTTGACCAAGGTGCGTAGTTAAAAATAATAAAGGTCGCAAGGTGCTACTAGTGGGCTTCAAATATCTGTTATGTAATAAAGTTCACATTTATACTGCAAGCAAATTCCACACTCAGAACTTCTTAGCCTACTATGAACTTTCTCTAGTTTGACTCAAATACTGACAAATAATATATGGAATGGCGAGTTTAAATTATATTGGAGTGATGAAAAAGAAGTAAAAAAAAAAAAAATCTGAAGTGATGAAAAGAAGAGCAATGTGGTTTCTTATTTATGCCCCAAATTTAAATCTGACGGTAGCAACATGAAATGACAAGGTTAAATTATTTGAATTTGATCAAATGAGGTTTTTTGAAAAAAATAAATAAATTAGCGGCATCAATATTAAGGAAAAGGAAAATTGGTTAAAAAAAAATTGAGGATAATTTTTTTAATTGTTAGTTTATTAAAAATAAGAACGGTAAATTTTTTACATTGACATACGAAAATACGACTTTCTTATAGTAATTAAATATAAATTTACTGAACTTTTGTATAATAATTAACAATAAGTATACTGTTTTATAGTAATAAAATTGTAACAAAGCACATTTTTTACAATTATTTAAGAACACACTTAAAATTTTTGGTTCTGAATACAGTATTCCTATAACTTGAATGGAGAAATTGGAGTAATTGGAGAAATTGTTAGAGAGATAATTTATATCCCACTAAGATAAAAAGGTCCCACAAAATGTATGTGATTGGTGTGCAAGGAAAATAGCATATCAGAATCTGCATCTCCTCTGTTTTGTGATGACATGTGGCAACCAGTAGATTTTGTGGAAGGCAGAGAAGGGCGTGTGAGCCACCAGATTTTGATTTTTTTTTGAGGTAAACCTATCCCATTAGATTTCACATGCCACATGGCAACCCACAACTTCATTACCCATTCACACTCCTATCCTTTCGGATAAGATTCTGCATACATCAACAAAATTTGCATTTCTTTACCATTAATTAATCATCAAACATATACACAGAAACACACACAGACTCACTCAGTGAATAATTATTCATTATTCTGAATCAAGGGTGAATGGCTTCTGCTTGTGCCTCCTCTGCCATTGCTGCTGTTTCCATCTCCACGCCAAGGCAAGTTTCTCCACTCTCCCACTATTTATTTATGTCATTTCATTCTGTGCATAAAATGTTGCACATATTCATCCAATTCAAGCTTTGTATGAATGAATGAATGCATGATGCATAGATGTATAGACGTGATTGATGAAAAGTAGTGTGAATGTGTACAGTTCCCAGAAGAATGGATCAGTGTTGGGAACCCCAAAAGCTTCTTTTCTTGGTGGAAGGAAATTGAGGGTGAAGAAATACACAGCAGCAGTTGGAGGAGGATCCAGCACTACAGTGTGTGCTGTAGCAGACCCTGACAGGCCGCTATGGTTTCCAGGCAGCACTCCTCCTCCATGGCTTGATGGCAGTCTCCCCGGAGACTTTGGCTTTGACCCTCTTGGTCTTGGTAAGAACACGATCTTAACAGTATTTTGTTAATGAAAAATTTCATTTATGAAAGGAAATGAGAAAGAAAAAAAAAATGGATTTTGATTGATATATAGGATCTGATCCGGAGAGTCTGAGATGGAATGTTCAGGCAGAGCTAGTTCACTGTAGATGGGCAATGTTGGGTGCTGCTGGGATTTTCATTCCAGAATTTCTGACAAAGATCGGTGTCTTAAACACCCCTTCATGGTACTCAGCTGGAGAACAAGAATACTTCACAGACACCACTACCCTCTTCATTGTTGAACTGTTTTTCATTGGTTGGGCTGAGGGTAGAAGGTGGGCTGACATAATCAAGCCAGGGTGTGTGAACACTGACCCCATCTTTCCCAACAACAAGCTCACAGGAACCGATGTTGGTTACCCAGGTGGGCTTTGGTTTGACCCTCTTGGATGGGGAACTGGTTCTCCCGAGAAGCTCAAGGAATTGAGAACTAAGGAGATCAAGAATGGGAGATTGGCCATGTTGGCTGTCATGGGTGCATGGTTCCAGCACATATACACCGGCACTGGTCCTATCGACAACCTCTTTGCTCACCTTGCAGATCCTGGCCATGCTACCATTTTTGCTGTAAGTTTATTCAACCACTGTGCCTTCAATTTCTTCCCATTTCTTTATGCTCTCACCTTATCTTTCTTTCACCACCACTGCAGGCTTTCACCCCTAAGTGATGAAGATCCACAATAGATCCTGGGAGAACAACATGTTTGACCTAAGTAATAGAGAGATCGAATGAATGTCTTAGGAGAGGAGTGTTTATTTATGTCTGTAGAAAGCTTTGTAATATGGCAACTTCTACTACATATATGCACAGAATCATAATCCAACTTGCCGACACCTATTTAAGTTTTAGATTACATGAATGCGTTTTGATAATATTAACATTTGTGCGTAAGATGATAATATTCCACGTCGAGCATTTCATCATTCACGACAGAAATCTGAGAAAAATGGTCACGTTTCATTCTTTAAACTTTTCTCTTTAGTTCATCAAAGTCTAGTCCTAACAATTAGAAATTCTTTAAAAGCAAGAAAAAAGATGCAGTTCCTTCTTCAATTCTTTAATGTTTTTAAGTTCAGAATAAGTGTCTCATTTATACTTCCTGACTTGTAGATTTAATCCGTCCAAAGTTTAACAATCAAGGAATAATAACAGCTATAAAATTATAAGGAGAAGAACACTGTTTAAAATTTCATGAGAAAAAAATAATCAAAAGAGCCTTTAACTCTAATTATTCACACAAAGGAAACGAAGTTTTGGAAATATTAACAGACTTTATCTTCTTTCAGCAACAGAAAAAGGTAGTAAAAGTTGAGAAGCTGGAAGAATAACATGTTACATGAAGAAAATGAATTCCTATGAGTTGTCAGAAAATGGTGTAGAGAACGGAACATGACTGATGAAAAATCGGTAGAATAGTGAAAATAAAGTTTACAAGGCTATGTTTTGAACACTTTCATGCTTCCAATGGTGTCATTCACATGGTGAAGCATTTCTAGACACAGTTTCAACTAAAATCAACTTGTTTCATACTACATTCTATTCTGGAATGGAAAAGGGAAGAAAAATATCTCTGAACAACGAGACAGTGTTGGAACAGATTCAGATCCAGTCTTTTTTTCTCTTTTACTTTATAATTACAAAAATATAATTTTTTAATGACCATATTAAATTATCAAAATACATTTTCCTTATTTTTGTGATAAGTCTTTTTGCATTCCTAGTTTGAGAATGTCACATGCTAACATTTATATCTACAAGTGTTACAAAAATGCTGGTGTCAGATATTATTTATGCAGGATCCAAAATTGATATGGGCCAAACGCAAAAATGACAGTGACTTTTTTTTTTTTTCTTAAAGAACAAGTGTCCATGAAATAAACTCTTTTGTCAAATTCCGAAGTAAGTCTCGTTACCTCTTTTATTTCTCTGTGTCAATTTATTTTTTATTTTATTTCATATGCATGCATAATCATTATTATAGATTTATTATTATTATTATTATTATTACATTTTAAAATAACAATAACAAGATGAGTTTATCTAAAAAAATAGTTAATATATGAATGACTCTAATGTTACTTTAATAATTTATTTTGAAACATGTGGGTGGTAATTGCTTAATAATATTTTTTTTTAAATATATTAATTAGTCTTCTTTTTTTGTTGTTTTGAAATATTTATTACATAAATATATAAGTTTGATGCTTTATTTCTTTCATTTTAACTTGAGATATTTGAGCTATGATATTTTTGTACTCTTGATTTTAATCTTAAAACAAATTATTATTATTATTATTATTATTATTATTAGACTTAAATATGTTTAGTTTTAATGTTTCCATTCCTTTTAGATTCTTGACATTTTAGCGTTAATTTATAATTGTTATTATTAATGGTGGTTAGTTACACCAAATTAAAGTTTCTATAACTAAAGCTTTTCTACGATTTTGATTCAAATGATTGTTCTTCTGTTTCATTGTTTGATTCAACACACGGTTTATAGCAGACTTTTGATGACTCGTATCCAACAGAAACTAAAGTCGGTTTGAGTGACAGGAAACACATGTGTTTGTATTCGGAAATGTTTAAGGACAATGAGTGATTTAGTAACAGTGTTGCGTTTGTATGAGGATGGTGTGTGAGTGAGAATATTAACCTGCAGCACAGTAAGCATAGTGAATAATGTGTTAAGAGTTTATAGCAGAGAGATAGCAGTAAAATTTGGTGATGGAAGGTTGAGTTTGAGAGAGTGATTGAAAAACGAGGACAAGTGAAGTCACGTGGAGAGTTGAAAAGAGAGGAGCAGGTGGCAACAGGTATGGTACCACAAAGAGAAGCTTCGTACAGATTACATTCTGTTGTTCCTTTCAAATTTGGTGCAATAAAACAAAAAGAGACAGAAGAAGAGGAAGATAGAAAGACATGTGGATGGTGTTGGAGATAGGTAACTAGATGCTCATATCTTCTTCATGTAACTTCAAACTAGTTTGGGTTTCTCATTTGGGAGGGCTGCACTTTGTAACTTCAAAAGGGTTACCACTCTTTTATTATTATGTGAGTGTATTTATGTCAGTGGTCACTTCCTCTTACAGGGCCACCATATGCCAAGGACTCTCTGCATCTGCATGGTCCTCACCCACATTTAATGTCCATGCATCATCCTCTTCCACTCTCCAATTTTTCCGAACCATCATCATGCATATACTCATATTTAACCTATTTTAAAGGTTTTGTCTGATACATAAAATTATTATATCTGTGAAGGTTATAAGAGCTAAGAAATGTGTTTGAAGAAGTTTTGAAGAAGTTTGATCTTAATGTGTGTTATGTTAAGAATAACAGAAGTGTGTGAAATGAAAAGATTGTATTATTAATAATTGAAGTGAGCAGTGATAATAAAGAAGGGTGTGGTCCATATTTGAGGTTTTAGTACAATTATAGAATGATTTGGATAGATGAGTGAAGGACAGTGCATGCGTCCAATCCAATGATGGAATTAATGAAAGGGTGAGGATGAGAAGAAAAAAGGGTAGAATCTGGTATAGCTTTATGTTGATCGTAAATATATAAAGATAACAACACTATCTTCCTCCTCTTAATTAGCCCTAGCAGCAGCATGCTAGGGTGGGGGACCCTTCTTCCTTTCAGATCTACCACTCTTCATCATCTTCCTTCATTTTCCTTCTTCAACAACTTCCTCCTATTCTCTTTCTGCAACTTCTCAAATCAAAACATATGCATCCATCATTCCTTCACTAAACTACCTTTTCTGTGTAAATAACTTTTATTATATTTCTCTCTAAAACATGTACCTATACATACAGTGTTTTAATACCTTATATATTACGTACAAGTACCCTTTCAATAAAGGACAGAGGGAGGAATTTATGGCCTTCTGCACTGCACCCTTTGCAAGGACACACACGTATATAGTATGCAGTCTGTAATTCAACACTTTAATTAATTCATTTCATTCAATTTTCTCCCCAAATTATATACAGGCCTGTATGTTGAATTCAACATCAATTCTCTGTCATCCAATTAGAGGAAAACCAATGTTTTTTTTTTTTTTAAGTTCATTAAATCTATTATTTAAAGAAAAGGAATCTTATTGTGAGGTTTTCCTAAGATTAATTTCACTTTTATGGTAATTTATACTAACTGATGAATTTTCACGTTATTATCTCCTATAAATTATTGATTTAGTTCATACATGAAAAATATTATATCAATGAACATGTTAGTAATTAATGTGAGTGTTCGTCTACGGATCCAACTAATGTGTAATGAAATTATAAACCAAAATTTACAAATATAATAAACACCAAGTTAATAAGTTTTTAAAATGCTGATTAGATTACATATAATATAAAGACCCATTACAATCTAAACAATAACAATATTTCTTATTTTATTATTTTTATCTGCATTGCAAGTAAATAAAAAATAATAAAGAACTAAAGAAATAATAAATAGTTAAAGTCGTAGTTGTTTGAGTGTTTGATTAAAAAAAAAATTGTTATCAATCCAAAATGAATTATATGTTTAACTCCCCGGATATTGCAACGTATACCCTAATATTAAGCTTTAATTGTAACCTGCAAAATTTGATACAATTAAAATTAGATTTTTACCTTTGCACGTGCAACCAGATACTGAATAAGCAAACCTTTATGGTACAAAATAAGTTTATACATTAGCATACTTATGTTTATTGTACAATAAAAATAATTATACCAACAAAAGTTGATCCAATTATTAAGGATTTTTTTTTAAATCTTATTTGCTGATAAATAATCTATAAATATTTTTTGAGTCTTCGGATAAATTCTGTGAGTGTTTGAGATTCAACTTATAAGAAAAATGTATTGGTCGTGTAACGGGTGAAAGCATATATACAGTTTCTTTCTTTTTCATGATATAATATGCATAACGAGTTATAATAATGTATAAAAAGACTTTAAAACAAGTCTATTTATTTTAAGAGTAAATTGAATTTTATATATATATATATATATATATATATATATATATATATATATATATATATATAATTTTATGTGTATTTTTATTTTTGTTTATGTGTTTT
>Ga0099822_1005382_pt1 | contig 16700 bp, 11 predicted proteins | sample CowpeawhiteBW_FD_76839 | JGI IMG/M metagenome (GOLD analysis project Ga0099822, IMG submission 76839) | Root nodule microbial communities of legume samples collected from California USA - Cow pea white BW | ecosystem: Host-associated > Plants > Roots > Nodule | place: USA: California | collected...
AACCAATTTGGTCCCTCTCCAAATTGAAATCAAATTTAATTTTTATATTAAAATTCACATTTTTTATTAAATATTTTTATATAATATATTAAAATTCACATCATTATAACTTTGATATAAAAATTAAATTTGGTCACACTTTCGATAGGGACCAAATTGGTTAATATTAACAAAAATTATGACTAAATTGAACAAAAATAACAAATATAGGGACCAAATTGAATATAGAACATTGACTTTGACACGTGACACGCTAATGGGTTGACATGTGGACATTTAAAAAAATTAAAAAAAAAGCATGAAGTGACACGTGTACATTTAAAAAAATCAAAAAAACCACAAAGTGACATGTGGCAGTCACTGTTTATGGTCGTTAATGATTTAGACAGTGTTAGCAAAAAAGACCTAATTGAACAAAATTGACAAAAATTATGACCTATTTGAATACAAAACCAAAATTAGGATTTATTTGAAAAAACTTGACGAAAATTGGTAAAAAAGGTATTTTAAAACCTTATATTAAATTGGTTAAAATGTGTTAGCAAATACATAATGTTGGGTTTGGTTTTAGGAATTCTAGAAAAAATTTCTTCCAAATGGGTTTTATTTTATTTTTATTTTAACATGGTCACCGTGTATGACTCACTAATCAATCATTTCTTCTAGTTTCTAACCGAAGGTGACTTGGATTTATGAATTGTTGTGATTAAAAGTTTCTTACCCTTAAGTGGTAATTGATGAGTTGATGATCAATAAACTTACAATGTGTTTGTCTTATTCATTGGAAGAAAACGGTAAGATGAGAACATTAATGTTGGTGTTTGGGAATTAAAGTCCTTTTAGTAAATTAGTTAACTTATTTAAGGAATCTTTAAATTATTTTATAATTTCATATATTATTTAATTAATTTGTTAATAATATATTCAATTCCATTTGTTTATTTTAAGTAATAATTTTCATAATTTAATTTTAAGTATTAATATTAGTAAAACTAATAAATTATTTATAAATTGTTTTGTAATTTAAATATAATATAAAATAAAATTATATATTTTTAAAATTTTATTATAATTTTTATTTGCGAAATTCTGGAAATTATAATTAACAAAACAATATTTGTAACAAAACAATAGCTACATATTAACAACACTATAATTGCGACAAATTAATTACTGATTAATGACAATAAAATTATGACAAATTAGTTATGGATTCGCGACAACAAAATTGCTATAATTAGTTACAAATTTATGATAGTAAAGATGTGAAAAAATAGCTTCGGATTAACTAAACCAAAGTTACAACAAATTAGCTACATAATAGTGGAAGTCAAGTTGCGACAAATTAGTTACGGATTACTGAGAAAAAATTATGACAAATTAGTTATGAACGAGAGAAAAGTTATGAAAAATTAGTTACGAATTAATAAGAAAAAAATTGCAACAAATTAGCTACGAATTAATTAACAATTTTAAAATGTTATCACTTCACTTTAACAAGGGATTAAAGACAAATTAACTACAAATAGTAAAATATTATATCCTTATTTAATTAGCTACCTAGATTTGATTTAATTAAGGAATATTCTTTAACAATTTCATAATTAATTTATAACCAAAAATTATCAACGAGAAATTAGCTATGATTAACTAAGAAATTTTTCGTAACTAATGTGAAATTTTTTTTAGTGTTAAATCTTAAATATTTTCCTCAAAATAATACAAAAATGCATGATAATAAATAAGAAATCTAAAAATTGTGAAAAATAAATAATTACCACCCTTATCAAGATTGAACTGACGCACAAATGATATTAAAATATAATATTGACAAAAAAATAAAATACAAAAAATGATTTTAATTTTCTCTTATAAAATTATTTTTCAAATTATTTATTTGCATTTACGTTGACACCAAACAAAGGAGATACACACTGGTTGCAATAATATATTGTTAATGTTGCTAGAGTTTAAATCAAGAAGGTTTTTTTTTTTTTCTTTTAAAAAGATATATGTTATAATAGGTTAACTATCTAACTATGATCAAAATAAGGATTATTTTGTTATTTGTATTAATAAAAAAACTGGAAAAGTCCTATTTGACTACGAATATTATTTAATACAATGTTAAAATGAAAATCATCCAACCTACTAAATTATACACATGTTTTTCTGTTTTTCTTTGTTCTTCAAATAAATTATTCAGTTTTTATTTTAATATAAATTCAGTAATAAATGACTATTTATTAAACAAATCTTTCATTTCAACAGGCTACAAAAAAGATTCAAAAGTCCTCAAATTATATGTATGTTTTGGTCAAGAAAAAAATGTCTCTTATAGCATATAATTTTTAATCCTAAAACAAAAATGAATGCATTTTTGAAGTTTTTCTCCTTCATGAGTAAGCTTAGCATAAAATATGGAACACATTTATGAGTAAGAATAATTGATGCAAAAATAGTTTAATATTATTATTATTAAAAGGTGAATAAATAATATTGCAAAATAAAAAAATTGAAAGGAATACGTGTTGAGCTCAAAAAACATGCTGTCCTAACACAAGTCCACATGTGCGACACCTGTTCTATACGTGTCGAGTAATGTAATTTTTTGGAAAAAATATTTGTATCTATTGCAGCATTTGAAATTTATCTTTTTCATTAATTATTCATTGCCTTGTTTTGTGGGGTACCCTGAGCTGGGGTGGACCATATAGACGAAGATTTATCCATTAAGTTGCAGGGTAGTGTGCCTTGTATGAAGCTATTTGCTAGTTTCAGTGTTTGTTTCTAAATAAATTTGAACACACTTTCTCCATCTATAAGAGTGGTGCACAAAACTGAGAGCATAGATCTAAAACTTTTGACACAAAAGGAACCTTCAATAGTTTATATCAGTCTCAAATTGGAATTTCAATTTCCAGGTATCTATGTTCCTTCCCTTTATATGAAATCTTGCAAGATTATTTGTTGTTTTCCATCACATCAAAGTATCTTCTTCTTCTTCTTCTTTTTCATGATTCACCTTAGATTGTTATGGTTTATGTTTTTTCATCTTTTTGTTTTTTTCTGTAATATCTCTGTCTGTATCAATTCTTTTACCTCCATTTTCACCGAGGAGGGAAAATGTTTCAGACATTGAACCTTGTTCTTAGTATCCTACTGCATAACAAGTGTTTTGATCCAAATTTTTTTATTTTTTATCAAGGCAAAGGAAATGAAGCTTAGAAGCCTAAACAACAATTTAATTTTGAGAGAAAAAAATGCTTCTTTGAACCAAACACAAACACAAACCCAACTCTTTATTTTGACAATATATTGTAAGGTATATGAGGTCTTGAGGGTGAAGTTTTCATGGCTACAGTGAGCTGTGTATAGCTAATAAAAGCAAACTTATTATAATTGTTTGATTTTTGCATAGAGATATTTGTGATGTAATTTTCAATTTTTTTGTTTTTTTTTTTTTTTGTGTTGGTACAGATAAAATTTTGTGAGTGAATTTAAGTGGAATCAGAATTGGTGTTTATCATCTAGTTTTGGATAATATTAAATAATGGAAGTATGTGAAAAGCATCTTGTTCGATTAAAAGGTGATAAAAATGAACTGATTCTACCATGGTCCCCACTTGAAGTAATTTATTTCTATTAATTGAACATATTAGTTCTAAGTATTAAAAGTATTTATCTTCTTTGGTTAAGAATATTAATCCATTGAATTTTAGAAATTGTACATTCTAATTAAATGTCCAAAACTATATGAAGGAATGTTAGCTAGCTGGTATGAATTTCCTTGATCTATATATTTCAATTCAAATTATAATGCATTTCAATTTTCAATTCAGATTACATGTTGAGAAAATAAATTAAATGTTATATAAAGTATACATTAAAAACTTATTTTAAACTTTGTAAACTTTTAAAATCTTAGCATTTTTTGACTAATAAAAAAATTCTAATTAAGTGGTGGTTAAATAAAGTGAGGGTTAACATATCATGCACATGTTGTGTGAATTGTAATATTGATACAAGTTTTTGAAGACATGATTAGATTGGTTTGATTCCAGGTCTTTTATGTGTTTTTATATATATAAATAAAATGAAAAATATATAAATAATGGTATTATAGTGCCATATATGTTTCACATCTACTAATTGATAACTTAAAATATCAACAAGAAAAAATCATTTACTAATTTAAAATAATAATATTTTAATCATATTTATTCTATTTTATTTTATTTTAAAATAGGTAGTAAAATGACTGTAATTTTTGAAGGTTGTGTAAGTGTTATTTCTCTTACAACATAGACAGCATCATTGTTTATTGTATTATATTTTCTCAAATCTTACTTACATTTTTGTCTTGTCTGTTACTCCCTTTGTTCTGATCTTGTCTCTTGAAAGAAGAAGGAAAGAAGATGGTGGTTGAAGAGGGTGAGATGAATTCCCAAGGTGAGGTGGAATCAAGATTCCAGCAAGATGCCAACAAGAACCACCATTCTCAGTTCCCACCATCATCCATTGGAACACAACCATCCATATATTCTCTTACACTCGACGAGTTCCAGCACAGTCTATGCGAGACCGGCAAAAACTTCGGTTCCATGAACATGGACGAGTTTATCAGCAGCATCTGGAACGCAGAAGAGAATCAAGCCATAATAACCTCTTCCAACGTCCCTCTCTCCCAACCCTTCACCGACAAAGAACCGACAACTCTAAGGAAACAACCAAGCCTACCTCGCCAACCCTCACTCTCTCTCCCTGCACCTCTATGCAGGAAAACCGTGGATGAAGTTTGGTCCCAGATTCAGAAAGAACAAGACGACACCAACAACAACGGCAATGTTCTGAATAATACCGAGTCTGCCCCTCGCCAGCCCACTTTCGGTGAGATGACCCTGGAGGATTTTTTGGTCAAGGCTGGGGTGGTTCGGGAACAACCATGTGCACCACCACAGTTGTCTCATCACTCTCACCACCTCCATCACCAGCAGCAGCCGCAGCCTCCGCCGCAGCCGCAGCCGCCGCCGCAGCATTACGCGAGTAACAACGGTGCAATGCCGGGAATGGGTTCTTCTTTCGTTGGTAGGAATGTTATTGGTGCAGTGAGTAACGTGGTTGCACCGGGTTACCAAGTGGGGGAGGCTTCTGGTGGGTATGCCGGAAACGGTAAGAGGGACGGTGGTGGGGGGTTTCATCAGCAAGGTGTGTGCTTTGGAGGGAGTGGGTTTGGGATGGGCCCCACGATGGGAATGGGTGGGCCTGTGAGCCCTGCTAATTCTTCTGATGGGATAGGGAATGATTGTGGACAGTTTGGGCTTGAGATGGGTGGTTTGAGAGGTAGAAAGAGGATAGGGGATGGGCCTGTGGAAAAGGTGGTGGAGAGGAGGCAGAGGAGGATGATCAAGAATAGAGAGTCTGCTGCAAGATCTAGAGCCAGAAAACAGGTGCATGTCTCGTTTTCTCATTTCAATGCAGTGTCTATGAATGTCTCGTTTTATCATTTGAGGAAGAGAATTGTATTAAGCTTCATTTGCAGAAACTTATAATGTTTTTTACTTGGCAGGCATACACGGTTGAATTGGAAGCGGAACTAAACCAACTAAAAGAAGAGAACGCCCAACTGAGACAGGCGTTGGTACTGCCAAATTACGTTAGATTATGCAGAATGTTGAAAATTTTCATCCCTAGTTGTGATGAGGTATTGGTAATTCAATTATACTGATAAGGATCTTACTTGCATATTTTTCAGGCTGAGCTTGAGAGAAGAAGAAAGCAACAGGTAATCACTAACTAATGCTGATCTGATTAACTTCTAGGTAGTAAAACCACATCTAAATTAGCATTTTTGTGATTATTTGCAACAGTTTTTGGAAGAATTAAACAGGATTAGCGTTCAAAACAACGCTGAGAAAGTAAAAGACAAACTGAGAACTTTGAGAAGGAACAACAGTTATTCTTAGTGAAGAAACTGCATGGTAACCAGTGAAGTTTTGTATGCACCAGAGTTTCTTGTGACTAGTATGGCTAAATGAAAACGGAAGTCAGTGACAAGAAACTAAAGAACTACTGAAGTTATAGGCGGTTGAAGAAGCAGAGAAACAAAAGGGCGAGGAAGCTGCAAGAGTCCTCAAATTAAGATCAAAGAAGAATGGGATGACTCTTCTTATCAAATCATCACTAGTTAATTTCTCAGACGTGCAATATATATAGTTTTTGTAATATTGATGTCATTTTCATCGTTGACTTGTGTGTGTACGTTCTCGTTTACGCCTATCACACCCTTGCTTTTTAGTTTACTTTTTATATATATATATATATCTATATATATATATATATATATATATATATATATATATTTTCGGAATAATAAGTATATCGGCAATCAATAAAAATTTATTGTTCATCATATGAATTTTATGATAATTATTATAAAATTTAACATCTTATCATGCCATTTATGATTGGATAACTTCTGCTCTATTGTCTTCTTTATATACCTTTCTTACGATGAATAGTACTTCGACGAGTTTTTGCGTTTCATGGATATTTTGCACATTTCAGACTTCTTTGACACATTATTTTTCACTTTCTCATTACAAAAAACATGTCAAATACCTTGATAGTTCACAAAAACACATTTATTCCGATCACTCAGTGTGTAAATAAACTTAGTTTTAATGTTATGTACACAGGAAGAGATCTTCATGCTTTAGACTAATGATTCATTTTAATTTGTTTAATAGAAGCTATAGATGCGGACTACTATGAGTAATTTGCCAACTTCCATTTTTAGGAAACAAGAACGCGGAGTACCATTCAGAAGAAACAACAAACATTTACAATGCAGTAATGTTCAAGTGCATAAAAACAACCACAAATACACTCCGTCTTCTACTTTTACAAACAAAAATGTAATAAACAGTAGAAAGAAGGGGTTGTGATGGAAACCGAAATTCACTCATATACACAGAATCTATATCTATATAACTTTACAATTGAAGAATTCTTGTGATTCAAGACAGAAGAAATGGACAAAAGAAACTCATGGGGCATGCTTCTATCTTCTTTTATTTGGACGGATTACACGAGTGCAACAGAACCCACTACTCATATTCAAACTCAAATTTTACATGCCCGTATTTTCTTCCTAGTTGAAGAATGAATTCAGAGAATCTGGCAAGAATTTGGCACTCTTCATGTGTTTTGACATCTGAAACATAACCATGTACGACCAATTTTTTCAAATTGGGACATCCTTCCAAAAGTCCAGCTACCCAAACCGAGAAAAGATCACTTATTACAGTCCATCCAAGTTCTAACACCACCACATTCATCAAACAAGACAAACCCTGCAAGCCATAATGAAGCACTCCGTCTCTTAAATCATAACTTAACGACATATGCGTCAATAGAGGAAAGCAAACAGAAATTGTCTCTATATCGACAACCTCATCCTCATCATCAAAAACAACACCCCACAGCCGAAGCTTATATAACTTCGATGCTTTTGAGATCATGTGATAAAATTTTGGCCACATGATTGTGAAGTTACAGACATCTATAATCTCAAGGTTCTCCGTACTATCCGCAATATCGAGATGGATAACACTCACGTCATCAATTTTCAACGCTTTCAGTGTCCCCTTTCCAACCAGCTCAAAAACCTCAAAGGTACATTCTTTCAAATGAAGTTTCTCGAGCAAATCCACCTCCAATATAAACTTATCCGAGCTAAACAATTCAAGGTGGAAATCCTTCAAAGAGACACTGTTAAGCTCCACAGAAGCATGAGAATCTGATGTTGCAATCTCTGGACTAACCATGGCCAATGTTTCAAGCTTTGGACAAGACGACATCAGAAGACTCAAATCCAACGCCGAGATGCTAACAAAACTCAACGAAAGCGACTTCAAGCAAGGAAACTTCAAATAACCTGGCTCAACACCAATGATGGAATTGCGAGCCAATGCCAGCACCTCCAGCCTATGTCTACTGCATTTCTCGATGATGTTGAAACTAGGGGTAGTCCTTACATTGTAATGCAATTGGCGCAAGGAATCCCTAGTATACATAAGCCAAGCAATGACGGGGGCGGCAGAGAACTCACGCTCATCATCCATGAAAATGGTCAAAAACTGCAGTGCCTTGGTTTGAAAAATGGTCTGAGTGATGAGTATTTCCAACCTAGAAGAGGTATAGTCATGATATGGAGGCCAATCACTAAAATTGAAAGAAAGACTGTGGAGGTGACTGCGCCATGCTTCCTTCCATTTCTTGCAAGTTGCAGAAGCAACCACTACATCCCGGGCAGAGCCGAGAAGAGACAATATGTTACCGATCACCTCCACGGGAAGGTGGTCCATAGTAGTACAATTAAACAAACTATCGGAATTAACAAATACTGAACCACACCCTCAATTTCAAAAGAATCCAATCCAAGTTATCAGAGCCTGTGCAGTATATGAAGGTTCCACAAATTAAACTCAAATAAGCAATACCAACAACAATAATAACAGTAATTCCTCGATAAACACAAATCAGAGACAAAGGGGATCCTATACAGTGAGTGATGGGAGTGATTAAGATCAGAAAATAGAGTTAGGAAGTTTGCATTGAATTAAATGGACAAATAGGAGAAACACATAGTTAAAGATAAGGGATTCAACGAACAACGAAGAGACTCACTTGGAGAACGAAAGGATCGTGTTCTTAGCGCAGAGAATTTGGAAATCCAAGAATTATAACATCCAAATTTAGCCGAAATTAGAGAGAGAGAGGACCTACCTCTCTCACTAGACGAAGGAAATTCTTTGGGCAAAACGGGAGAGAGTCTTCAAAATCGTGTGCAGGGTCCTTCGCACGTGTTATCAACTTACCCTTCGTGCGTGTTAACAACTTAACTTATGCTTTGCACACACTTTTACATTACACATTGAGTTTGTTTTAATTTTAAGTAAATTATGTACTTTAATTAAACTTAATTAGTAGTGGTTAGTGATTATTTTATTACACGTTCGCCCACTCTAGAAAAAACAACTCATTAAGAATTTCCCTGTCTTTTTTTCTTTTACTTTCATGATGACACCGACACGTCACGTGTATCATTCATCAATAATGTGCAAGTGTTGAGTGAAGAGTAAGGAATAGTGTAAATGTGGGTTAAGCTTATTTTAATTGTTATTTAATACAGTTAAGTTGGACGGGATTAAGTTAACATTAGTAATTTAATCTATCTCAATAAATTATAATTGAGTTAAATTGGATAAGGTTAGAGTAATTGAAAATATGTAATAACATTTTTATTTTTTAGGTTAAATATTTCTTTTCTTTCAAATATGTAATTGAAAAATTAGAATTACTTTTCTTTCAAAATTTTGTTCCAATTTAGTTTTTAACTTTGGAAATGCATAGATTTAATTCTTTTAACTAAATTTTATTAAGTTTATTTGACATTTTAAAATATTTCATGATAGTATTTGAGACGGTACAGTCCAAACTCACGAACGACTATCGAGTCGGTCTGATCTAGGCCCACAATCGAGATAGATCAGCCACGACTGAGACTGACCAACCTAGACCCATGATCGAGTACAACCAAACCTACAAAACTTATCTAAACCGAAAAGTTAATCGTATATATAAAAAATATCAATATATTTCTCAAAGAAAATTCATGGACTGACCCACGTGAAAAAATTAAACTAAATTTTTATTATAAAAAATGTTATATAAAAAAGGTGATTAATCTTCATTTTCATGCAAATAAATATGTTTCACAATATCAAATAAAGTCTTTTCTTCGATATTTAATATTAAATAATCTAAGTGCTGTATTAAATGATACATAATTTAAGTTTGGTACACATATTACATCAACTAGATTTGCATAAAATAGAGACGGAATAAAAGCTAAGTATGTTTATGTAACACTTGATAACATAATTCTTAACTACTATTCATATAATATTTAAATAAAGTTTTTTTTTATAGTGTCCATTTTTCTTTGCTAAATAATCATATCTCAATATACAATAAATACATGTTACAAAATAATGAACTAATATCTTATTGACTAAATAGATGAGTTAAAATATCCTAAATTCATGTCATTCAGCTAATTATTGGTGAATCTTAAAATGTTTACATATAATCCTTAGTCATTTTCTTTAAATTATTTTACTCTAACCATTTTTATTTGTCCAGCCAAAAATATATTAAAAAAAATTGTCAACACCGAGTAAAAAACACATAAGAATCTTGTCCTAGAAACATTTATGATTAACAATTTTCAATTCATGAGGCATCTCATGCCATTATATTTATAGGCAGGTCAAATGTGAAATACATACATAATAAAAATGTGAAAGGATCATCCTCACGAATACTTTAAAAATACTGTTTAAGGTACGAGTATTAAATTTTGTAAAAGTTTATAAATAATTAAAACATTAAATAAATTATGACCAAATAACTATTAATGTATTTTTATTTTATTTAGAAGACAAAAATACCCCTTTATACTAATTTATTTACTATACACAAAAAATTAAATAATAACATAATTATATTTTTATGTTGTTAAAAATTAAAATATAATTAAACAATTTTTTAAAAAAATTAATGGAAAATAAAATATTATTTTTATAATAAAAAAATTAATATAATATTGTTTATATTTTTAAAAACAAATAATATTTATTTTTGTTATTTTTTAATATTTAACTTTTAATAATATTAAAATATAATTATTTTATTATTTTTCAATTTTTCAATTTTTTTATCAAATAAATTATCAATTACAAATGTACAACACTAATAAATATTTTTATTCTCTAAATAAATAAAAATACATTAATAATTAATAAAGTTAAGATTTATTTAATATTTTAATTATCTATAAATTTTTAAAATTCAATGTTCATAATATCCGCATCCTTAAAACACCTATCAGCATATTCAAGAACTTAATGGAGTTTCTTTCCTTACGTCCCAGCGTGTGTAGCTTAAGGCTATGTCATTCAATCAGAAATGATAACTGGTAATAATTCAGGTGAAAGGTATCTAAGCTGACCAAAGAATTCTAAGAAAAGTTTCTTCAGTTGTGAATACGTTGAATGATATTTTAAACTTAAATTATTTCCAAGATATTGTTAACCTACAAACTACAATTTTCATGATTTAAAGAATTTTACATGATGAATAAGAATCATACGAATAAATGATATTACAATACAAATGGTTGAAATAAGCCTTATTAGCATCAGCTCCAGAGAACTCATATACAGAGACCACGTCAGTACTCAGTATCCTTTTGTTCTGAACACCTAAAGCTCTGGTTTTCCGCGTTCAAACAGGCAGAATTGTAGAAATCCATTAGTTGTACTTGTATGTCTATCTATTTAGTAGTGACAGGACCACTTTATAACGTGAGGATCCCCATTTAGTTGAATAGCGATTTTAACCATTTCATGACTTTGAAGACCCACTACTGCCCGTTGTCATGAAAGATTCACCACAACCACACTGACCTTTAGAATTTGGATTGACGAAAATAAATTCCGATCTGACAGGAGAAGCAAAAAAGAGCAGTGGTTAAAAGAAAAGCAAAAGAAAAAAAAAAAAAAACAAAGCAATAGTTCACATTAGGAAAAGAAGAAAGGAAGATAAACAGATGAACCAAGCAACAAAAACGAGTACAACACAAAAACTGTACAATAATTTTCCTGCCCTTTCGTTAATGGCGTCCTTCAGTGATGCATATATTTGAGATAGAAAAACACTAATCATTACCAGAGGTCAGCATAACACAGTTACATAAGAAATAATTGACTACTCCAAAAGCCCGAATTACCGCACAGTCAGAGTAACAGAGGTGGTATATAGTTTCTGTCATGAGCAGATCAATGCCCAAATATGCAATTCCTAAATGAAGATAAAACGTTAGCTGCATTCCCTTGAAGAGAATCTAATCAAATTAATGTCTTCTAAAGCTTAATATATTTAATGCATCTGTGTTTCAATTCTCTCTCTACACACCTACTCAGTATTTATAAATCATAGTAATGACATCACATCTGGATTCAACTCTTCTGGCAAATATGTTATGTGTGCAGTAAGAACATATTTGCATGTTACTTAAACTCTATAATTGATTGGCTGGTTTCCAAGAAGGAGAAAGTTTTGTGATGACGATTTCATACAATGCAATGTATGTGTTTACCAATATTTGTCATAAGCTTTAAATATATTTGTTTTTTGTTTTTGAGTGATAGTTTCTGCATGACTATGTGTCTCTATTCAATAACTCTGTAAATTACTGATTTAGCGTATCTCATCTATAAGATGACTATGTCTCTCTATTCAATAACTCTGTAAATTACTGATTTAGAGTATCTCATCTATGAGACAAACAGCCTTCTACATGTCATAAGTCATGTACTTTACACATTGCAAGTGTTAGTTATGCTCTTAACTATTTTCCTGTATAAAGAATTCAGTGAATTAGCCAATGATGCTAAGGTGGACATTGTTGAGGTAATCTCAGTTAATTAACATGGATGAAATTCTTATTCTTATTTTATTATTTATTCACAGTCCAACATGATTGGATAAAAAAGGAGATAAAATAAATAAGAAGCCCTCACACACCCACACCCACACCACTAGACTACTAGTTTTAATACTAAAAGATTAACAAGCATTAAATTCTGTTACAGGAGTGGAACACACGCACTACTTGTTTTTAATACTGTGTTTCTTTTTTATCTTTTCAAGGTGGAAGAGCCGGAATGTTACTTATGTGTACACTTAACAGATTTGGGTATGGGATTAAAGTGAAGTCGATGCCACCAAGACAGTATGATTAGATTCGTCCACAGTAGAATAATTACGTGGTTCTCCTAAAGAATAACAGAAAACAGTTACTTACCGTAGCATTCGTACACACCCCATTACAAATATAGATATATTTTATAAACTAAATTCCCTTAAAAATGATTCTATTTATGTCTTGGGAGTAATCAAGTATGATTATTTGATGATCGAATCACATCATCTGTGTTGAGTTTCAGTACTAAGTAAGAAATAAGATTCAAATCTACCTACTTGGACACATAGTTTGTAGTTCGTGCTCTACTAAATTAGTTAAAGGATACAGATCCATAATTAAGATCAATTAGAACACAAATATATCCGGAAGTATTCAATTAGAAGTAACCCAATAACAAACTCATACATCTGATCTACTTTCTTTCATGTGCTATTACGTCATAATGAGTCCAATTTTAACCACCAGAACCAGAATAGACAGAAATCCTTAATATCAACTTTGAATGAGACTTATCACTAAAAACATTTTCAGTTTTACATCCAGAAAATTGGCAAGCAGATTCAATTAACAATGAATTATTAAAAATATGAATACTTCCCAATTTCAGACAGTTCCCATGGAAACTGATAATTGATAGAGGCTGAATTTCTACATCTAAAAAGCAACCAACAGAAAAAGGGATAAGCAATCAACAACTGATTTTGATGTAGATGGAGCAGTTTAAAACGATAATCTTAACATATCTGAGTCCCAAGTCCCAGCCAAAATATGATTACCGCTTATAGATAGATTTATCATCCCATTCTTAAAGCACAATACAACAAACAAAACATAGCAAAACAGAAGAAATATACAAGTTGAGCATGAAGAAAAAGTGTTAGGGAAAATATTTACCTCAGTTTGTCATCTACAAAATCCATTTTAGTTCCAATGACATGCATAAGGGCCTTTGGATCAATCAATATCTTAACACCCTTATCCTCAACCAACTCATCAAACCTTCCTTTTTCATCTGTAAAAAACAACAGGAAACTTAGATTAAAAAGTCATAACTCATAATGCAATAATGCATCCAACTCCAGCTCACCACAATTGAAAGGAATAATCAGTCAACAAAAATAGAAAATTCCCAATAGAATTAAACTTTTATCCATGTTACTCATATTTAGGACATATGAGATTTTTGTAAGAATACATTACCACTAAAGGTCAATTTTTTACCTTAGTATTTCACATTCCTCAATTCCTGTGTTTAACTAGTGTGTATTTGGAGTCAATTAATCACGGGGGAAAATCTTCTAAACTTGAGTTATGTAACAGTATGACAATGGAATGTAAGTTTCATAAGAGATGGGTTAACAAAGTTTTTAGAGGTGAGCTAAGACAAGTTAAAAACGTTTTAATTTTCAGTAGAGCTCCGTGGTGCTGAATGATGCATGCGGCAGAATTCACCCAGTGGATAAAAGTCCTTTTTGTTGATTATTGCCATCACTTACATTCATCGTCTTAGTACTTACGTTGTTAGGTAAGGTCATTTCCTTTAGGTATGACTTATTTAATCATCTCAGATGTGACTTTCAATTTTACTTACTCATTTTAATCGTCCACAATTCTTATGAGGACAATGAATTGAGCATTTTGCCCTAGTATGCGTTAACGCGGCATGTATAGAAACCAAAGACACAAGACATCCAACGAAAAAGCACAGTAAATCAATCCAGATTATGATGATACGCGATCTCAAAGACGATAATCATAGGAGCATGGCATAAAAATCGAGAAAAATCGGTCATTCACAAGCACCGATGCAAAATTCCTCGAAAAGTAAATCGTCGAACACTCCTTTTAAAGATTAAAAAACCGAATGGATAATCCTATTCATAAGAAAGGTAATTTAACGAGCCTAAGATAAATAATTTAGGATCAAACTTTCTCCTATGATTAAACCGCAGCGATTCCAGGACGAAAAAATCATAATCAAATTGAATTCAGTAAAGTTATTTGAGAAAAAAAAATGTTCCACAAATCTAGAATATATACGATATTTCGCGAATAGATGAACGGAAAGAGTGAGAGACCTGCGTAATTGAGAGTGTAGGATAAGCCGTTGCAGCCGCGAGCCTTGACTCCGAGCTTCAAGAAGGGCCTCTGACGCTGCTGTAGCAGCTGCCGTATTCGCGAGGCTGCTGCATCCGTCAACGACACGGCTTGGCGGCGGGCCGCCGTCCCTATCTTCTCCGCTGCCACGCTCATCGCCTTCGAAGCCATCGAAGATTAACTATTCGTGTCCACTTGTTTTAGGATGGTTCCTCTTTTTTTCAGGTTTGGCGCGTGGCCACCACGTTTGTGGCTATGCTAGGCTATTCGTAGAACGTTCCCGATGAAACCTATGCCCTGTGCTTGTGTGGCCAAATTTGTCACCTCATCGGTAATGTTATCAAAGCTCAAACAACAACGTACAGTTATTAGACAAATTATATATAAATATATGAATAATAATATTTGGATTATTTTTTTAGGAAAATCTTAGTATTACTGTCATCCTTTCCCATTCCCTGACGTGGTAATTTAGTATAGATAATTAATTTAAAAAAAATAGTGATATATTAATTAATAATCTGCGTTAAATCATGTCAAATAATACAGATTAAAAATAAAAGAAAAAATAGGAGTCATTCTCATTTTTTTCATTCACTTATAATCTTTTATTTCAATAATTCTTTTATTATCTATTTTAATTTTTTGAATGGTCTAATATGAGAATTGAAGAATGATTAAAATGATAGATTAAGAATGGGTAAAAAATAATAGATTAAAATATTATTATTCTAAATATATTAATAATTCAAAATAGTTCTATATATACCTATGTGTGAAGCAAATATTACTTATGTGATGACTCAGTATTTTGACGTGAATCATTTACATATGCAAACATGCAATTAATAAAATTTACCTTTTTAGATAATTAATTAAACTCATTTATAATTTAATAACTTATGTGATAAGTTTATACTCTAATCTAAATATAATAAACTTGATCATTTTTATAATAATTATTTGAAATTTCTAAACGTATTTCTGTAATAAATATTTTAAAATTATTTCAATAATAATTGTATTGGTTAATAATGTAAAACAATTTATGTTGTCTATGACTATATTTAATTATTTATTTTTCATTTAATTTAAGAACATTAATTTTGTTCTAACACTGATTAATTTTTTTTAGGTAAGAAAGATAGAAGAGAGGTTATTGAAAAGAAAAGCCCTCTCGTCGAGTAGGGGTTTTCAATTCCAAAGCTGGTCCTGTCTGTATATGGTGTTGGCGTTGGCATTGGGACGCTCATCACACCCAAACAAAACCCACCTTGAGGACCAATTTCATTTCTCACTTATCAACAAAAACAAAACACCTCAAAATGCAAACACGCTCACTCTGAGAGAATAATTCCACTGCTCCTTTCCATATCACCACTCAAATGCTACTCTCACTCTCTCAGACCCCTTCAGTTTTGCAGGTTTTCTCTCTTCCTCTAATCTCCGCAATCTTTCGCATTTACTCTTCAACTTTCACATTACACATCTCCATTTTTATGCTTTTTAAGTGTAACATTCGCTGATTCTCCCTTTTCGCGCATTTCATCCACTTCTATTATCACCGTTAACAGCCCCGCACCGGCATCGTTTACTTGATTTTTTTCACGCATGACCTAATATTCGGTGATTCTCTATTAATTTATTCATTTATTTTGGCTAACAGGTATAGGACGAAGGAATTTCGAGCGAATTGCAACATTCACGTATTGAATTTACTGCTGCTAGTTTTTTCGTGAATTTTTCAGAAGCCGCTATTTCAGTACTG
>Ga0099822_1005388_pt1 | contig 16692 bp, 5 predicted proteins | sample CowpeawhiteBW_FD_76839 | JGI IMG/M metagenome (GOLD analysis project Ga0099822, IMG submission 76839) | Root nodule microbial communities of legume samples collected from California USA - Cow pea white BW | ecosystem: Host-associated > Plants > Roots > Nodule | place: USA: California | collected...
GAATATGAGATTCCACTTCGGCCACCGCACAAACCAATATTTATGGCAAATATGAGACTCTGCTTATACACAACAACACTAATCAATTTTCTATTACTTTGATAACCTATCATCTCTAATTTTCGGTCAACACCACCACATTGCAACTATTCAAAACCATAATCATCTTCAATTACTTTATTAACTTAAACAAAAATTAAAACACCCTTTCATTAAATGTTTCAGCTTTATAACAAACAAAACATCTCAAATCAAAGGGTCTCATTCTCTGCACTCTCTCTCTCTCTCCAGCTGTTACTACAAGCTAATTACATTTATTGCTGTTCTTCACATTCTTTCTATGCATTACTGGATAATTATTAATTATCACTGGACACAAACATCCCCAGTTTCTATAATTATTACCAAAAGAAAGAAAACAACCTTTGGCCCTATCAATTTCAATGCTGCATAATCACTTATCTATAAGAACTCTTTGTGTGTGATGTCTACCATACACAACATAGTGTGTTGTTATCAACAGTTTTAATCATTTGGATTTTTAACACTGTTAACTGTCTTGCATAGTTAAATTGATGAGGTACCTGCACAGTGAATCAGTTTTCTCCGATGTTCATATTAATAAATTGGTTTAATCAGTTGTATGATACTTTTGTTTAATCAGTTGTATGATACTTTTGTTTAGATGTCCTAATTTGATATTAATTTTAAAAAGATGACAACCGAATTTTAATTTTTAAAAAAATGTCTCAATTAAGTATCTTTTAAATAAAAATTATGAATGCATTAATAATTTTAGAGTTAAATATGTTTCTGATTTTTTAACTTTTAGTGAAGATTAGAATTAGTCCCTTTCAAAAACTTTGATTCAATTTAGTCCCTCAACTGTTAGATACGATGAACTTAGTCTTTTTAATGAATTTTTGTTAATTTTATTTGAAGTTTCAAACGCATCTCATGATAGTATTTGATTTAATATTGAAGTGTGAAAATGTGTCAAACAATATAAACAACTCAAATATTATCACGAACGTGTTTGAAACGTTAAAAAAATTTATCGAAATTTGGTTAAAAAAATTAAATTCGTACATTTTTATAGTTGGGAGACTAAATTGGTCTAAAATTTCAAAAAAAAATTAATTTCAATTTTTACAAAAAATTAAGAGACAAAAACGTATTTAACCCATAATTTTAAATATCAAAATTTATCTCAAATGTTACTGTGTATTCTAAGGATATGCTTTAGGACGGGAACATCAATAAATAAATTTTTGTTCTTATTTTACTCTCTTTTTTACCATTTTTGTGTCTACTGTTATTCCTCTGTCAATGTTCATACATTTTTTTTAATAGAAAGTCTTGGCAGACAGTGAGAAGAGAGTTAATTTCTGCAATAAAATGTGATGAAGAAAATGGAAAAAAGATAAGATTAAAATAGTAATTCCTGGTGATAAAAGTATTCCATAAAAGTCCCAATTACAAAACTAAACGTAAACAAATGTACAAAGATGATAATCACAAATTCTTTGACTTTTTCTTTTCTGCATTTAAAGTAATCTGAAGTTTTACACAATTGTAATTAACACTTACTTGCTACACTCTCTCAAGATTTGAAGCCAAAAATTGCAAAAATAAAGCTAAAGCGTGTCACTCTAAGCCTCTAGTTTATGAGCATGTGGAAAAGATCACGCTCTTATCAGTAATTGCCCAGAAGAAAGAATAAACTTAACCAAACCCTACCAACCCCACCACTAACGTTCAAGTTTTTCTCACTGTTATCAGAATCCTTCACTTTCTCTCTCTCTCTCTCACACACACACACACACGCAAACTAAACTTCTATTGGGTTCGTTTTTTTTTTTTAATTTATGCACACAATTCGTGGCTTTTCGCCTTCCCTGTGAACCTCTTTTTGTTGCACGATAACTTCTCAAATAAGAGAACCTTTTTCTTCTTTTTTCTTCTTTCCATTAACCTCTTCGTACTTAATTAAATAAAATAATGAAACCCATATTTCGTGTGCATCTTTATTTTCTCCAAATGAACCTACAAGCTGGGAGGGTCGTTTTCTCATAGTTGAATCTTCTTATTTTACTAAAAAATTTGGATTCCTGCGTTTTCTTTAATACCTCGTCATCGATCTTGAAAGTTACTTTTTATATATTATTATTATTATTATTGTTGTTATATTTATTATTACTATCTCATAAATCGTAATTATTGCAATTAAAAAAAAACAGGGTTAATTAATTTACTTGTTTTTCTAATTTCTGAATTAAATAATTTCGCACTCAAAATATATATAGCAGACAAATTCTCAATGCTGAACTAGTTTCAGCAATTGTTTGATCTTTGATTTCTCCTGAAAATGGTTCTCTGAGACGCACGAATAGTCATGCGATGGATCTAGAAGGTGGAACTCGTCGATACTCTGCTAAGGTGAGAGAACCAACCAAACGAGTTTCTGAAACCAGCAATGTTTCAATTTTCGATGTGAACAACGTTGTCGTTGATGCTGTTGTTTTTATTGTCGTTGTCTGAGAATGTGGAGTTTTTTCTTTTCACTGCAGAGAGAGTCGTGGAGAACAGTTCTGACTCTAGCGTACCAGAGTCTGGGTGTAGTGTACGGTGATTTGAGCATTTCGCCGTTGTACGTTTTCAGAAGCACGTTTGCGGAGGACATTAAGCACACGGAGAGCAACGACGAGGTTTTCGGCGTTTTGTCGCTGGTGTTCTGGACTATAACGCTGGTTCCTTTGGTGAAGTACGTGTTTGTTGTGCTGAAAGCTGATGATAACGGCGAGGGAGGCACGTTCGCGTTGTACTCGTTACTGTGCCGCCACGCGCGGGTGAGTTCGCTGCCGAATTGCCAGGTGGCGGACGAGGAGTTGTCGGAGTACAAGAAGGATTCGCGCGGCGCGGCTCCGGAGAGGAGCTTCGCGTTGCGGCTCAAAAGCACGTTTGAGAAGCACAAGGTTCTGCAGAGGGTTTTACTAGTCCTGGCTCTGATTGGGACTTGCATGGTCATTGGGGATGGCATCCTCACGCCGGCTATTTCTGGTGAGGTCAATGATTGCGTTATTGTTTTGTAGAATCAATTCCTTGTGTGTGCTTCTATTGTGTTTTTCGATTCCAATTGAAGTTTCATCTCAATATTTTACATAAATGTTTACATTGAAGGTCAATATAGTTTCTCGAAATGAAACTCTGATTCTGATAAGAGAACAGACTAAAAGCACTTGAAGAACTCGGTGTAAGTTTTGTCCTTTGACTTTGGAGAAAACTTAGATGCAGTTTTTTTGTGTGTTTTTGGTGTGGTTCTTGTGTTAGAGTTGAAGTTTCATCTTGATAATTCGCGTAATATATGTTTGGATGAAAGGTGGGTGTAGGTTTTCCTGGTGAAACTTTGATCTTGATTTGTGAACAGTAGTAAAAGTACATCTATGTAAGTTTTGTTCTTTGACTTTTGGGAATTTATTGCTGAACTTTGGATTGTTTGGATGAGTGCTTGCAGTTTTCTCGGCTGTTTCTGGATTGGAGCTTTCAATGTCGAAGGAGACGCACGCATGTGAGTTCAGCTTGATCTTTTTGTGTGCCTGATTATATATTAGTTTGTTTAGAAGTTTGATACTGGTCATAATTGGAAGCTTTATGCATAATTTTGTTACCAGTTGTCTAAAGGAGATTCCTGTTGACCTGAGCATGTTTCATTCCATGAAAAAAGAAGTTCTGTTTTCTCCAATAATCTTACATCACTAAAAGTTTCTCTCTTTAGTTGTGTATGTTATATTTTCTCCGCTTTGTGGGTGTTGCTATGCTTAGTAGTTTATACTCAATACTCGTCTTGTGAGGAACTGTGCATCAAGTACAAGTCATGCTGTTGCATTTGTCTGTGCACTTTTAGGGTATCCTATATTTGGTAGAAATCCTCATGAGTCACACGTGAAGACCCGCAATCACAGAGAGTGCTTTAGGGATTGCATTTAACATGTGACTTAAGCAACCTGTTTGATAAATTGGGTGGACTGTGAAATACTGTGCTGTATCTTCTGAATTTGACATTTCCATACTGGTCTCACTCAATTCTGGCGATAATTGAAACTTGGGTTATGTGTTTACTCATAAATTTTTATTTCAACAGATTATTTGTAGGGATCCTAAGATCAGTTCTGCATCATGAGCCTAACTCTGCAGCAATAACCAGTTATACTGTGGCTACAGTGACAAACAGTTATTTCAATGTTATTGGTTGGGTTGGGATTAATCATCAGTTATTGTTAAAATTATACAAATGTTTAGCTAACCTATTCTTGTGTTTTTTGTTGATTCGGCATTGTGTGATTTCTTATCCTATCTGTTTAAGCTTTAAAATATTGTTTTATAATTTTAATTAAAAATATTTAATAAATCCCAAACAAATGTGCCCTTCATCTGATGAGGGGAAATTGCTTGTCTTATAGCTGTTATCAAGTGGCAGAACTTCTTTAAACTTGGATGGCCATTACCAACTTTTATCTTTATTTTTTTGACAAATTGGAGTTTGGTTCTTGAGAATTAGAGAATGAAAGACAAAATTAATTGCTGGTCCAATGTGCTTTAATTTTTGCTTGCCCATCATATATTTTATCTGCTTTTTTATTTTCACTTAAATTTTGATATCACTCTTCTATATTATGTGAGAACTATGGAACATTCCTTGCTGATATGAAGTTGTAAAATTGATGCCTGGCAGATGTTGAAGTTCCAGCTTCATGCATCATATTGATAGGGTTGTTTGCTCTTCAACATTATGGCACGCACAGAGTTGGCTTCTTGTTTGCTCCTGTAATTATTGTGTGGCTTCTCTGCATTAGTAGCATTGGAATATACAATATATTTCACTGGAATCCCCATGTATACAAAGCACTCTCTCCATATTATGCTTTCCAACTCTTGAGGAAAACTCAGAAGGGAGGTTGGATGGCCCTTGGTGGAATTTTACTGTGCATCACAGGTTGGTCGGTCTACTTGATGGTTAACTTATATTTTACATCAATTTGTTGACAATATTAATACCATTTCAATTGCACTTTTGCAGGAGCAGAAGCCATGTTTGCTGATCTTGGGCACTTTAGCCAATTATCAATCAAGGTATGGTATTTTATTTGGTTTTATTAGTATACTGTATACTGTAAACACGATACAGTAGTAGACTTAGCAATGTGACATCTTCAAGTTTTGCTTCTGTTGGGTTTTTTTATCATGGCTGGTTCACTTTTTAAATTGTAATTTATGTTCCTTGACAAGTCTTAACCTCTCTTCCCACTGAGATTAATACACTAAACATAGTATAATCTAACTCTTGTCAGTGTTAGTTATTAATCTCAATAGCTTTTGTTAATGCCTATTTATTTACCATCTCTTCTGCAGATTGCTTTTACATCTGTGGTTTATCCATCTTTAATTCTTGCATATATGGGGCAAGCTGCTTATCTATCTAAACATCATGACATTGAGCAAGATTATCACTTTGGGTTTTACGTATCTGTACCAGGTAGGTGGTGTAATTCATTCTTTTTGCCGGAGAAAGTAGATGATGGGGAAGTCTCAGCTATTTGACCGTTTTCATTCTTTTGCTTTCCAGAGAAATTGAGATGGCCTGTTCTGGTTATAGCCATACTAGCTGCAGTTGTTGGTAGTCAAGCCATTATCACTGGAACATTCTCAATCATCAAGCAGTGCTCTGCATTAAGTTGCTTCCCGAGAGTTAAAGTGATTCACACATCATCAAAAATTCATGGGCAAATATATATACCTGAGATCAATTGGCTATTGATGATATTGTGCTTGGCAGTAACTATTTGTTTCAGAGACACAAAGCGCCTCGGTAATGCCTCAGGTATGACACTGATTGCTATTTATCTATACATTAATTTTGCAGCAATATAATATGGAACCAGAAGCATCAAGAACATTCATTTCTAAGATGGAATTGTAACAAGTTAGCTTTGGTAGCAAGCAGACATTTAGTTCTCTGTTTGAGTTGAAATAATAAATAGGAAGGGGGAGAGGTGTGTTAACAGTATGTGTTTTTTCTGACAAGAATATGACACTTTACTTTGCACAACAGGTTTGGCAGTTATCACAGTGATGTTGGTGACCACCTGTTTGATGTCACTGGTTATTGTGCTATGCTGGCACCAGAATGTCCTCCTTGCACTCGGGTTTGTTTTCATATTTGGAACCATTGAGGCTCTCTTCTTCTCTGCTTCTCTTATCAAGTTCCTGCAAGGAGCATGGGTGCCTGTAGCGTTGGCTCTAGTATTTCTGACTTTCATGTATGTTTGGCACTACGGCACACTCAAAAAGTATGAATATGATGTTCAAAACAAGGTTTCCATCAACTGGCTCCTCGGCCTAGGTCCCAGCATAGGTATAGTCCGAGTGCGTGGGGTTGGCCTGATACACACCGAGCTAGTTTCTGGAATTCCAGTAATCTTCTCCCACTTTGTAACCAACCTCCCGGCATTCCATGAAGTCCTAGTTTTCCTCTGCATCAAACACGTGCCAGTTCCACATGTCAGACCTGATGAACGGTTTCTGGTTGGTCGTGTTGGCCCGAGAGAGTTCAGACTCTACCGGTGCATAGTGCGATATGGATACCGTGATGTCCACAAAGATGATGTTGAGTTTGAGAATGATCTTTTGTGCAGCATAGCAGAGTTCATTCGCACAGAAAAAACAGGATTGAACTCCTCAAATGATGAACCCGGAAAGGATGACAAAATGGCAGTTGTCGGAACATGTTCTACACATTCCCTTTTAATGAGTGAGGAGAATGCAGAGAGTGTTGAGAATGTAGAGAATGCAGGGCCATCAGAAGTGAAGGAGATAAAGTCACCAAAGGTTATAAAGCAGCAGAAGAAAAGGGTAAGGTTTTTGGTACCTGAGAGTCCAAAGATTGACACAGAGGCAAAGGAAGAGTTGGAGGAGGTGATGGAAGCAAGAGAAGGTGGGGTAGCCTACATTATAGGACAGACACACATGAGAGCAAAACCAGGGTCTAGCATGGTGAAAAAAATAGCCATTAATATAGTGTATGAATTCCTTAGAAGAAATAGCAGGGCACCCTCCTTTGTCACTGGTGTGCCTCATGCATCATCTCTGGAAGTTGGGATGATGTATCAAGTTTAATTTTTGGGATCACATAGGATAGAGTTATCTCATGTACATATACTGCATCTTATAGATAGTCAAAAGCTACAACCCTCAGGTGGTGAAGGAAACATAGTATACAAGTTTTGGTCATTTTCTCTTATCTTTAGGAATCTATGTGCTTTTACCATGTTTGTTGGTCAATGGTGGGTAAAATTAAAGTCAGTAGCAAACCTCAGTCAGTCATCAAGATATAACAAAAAATTGGATGTTAAAAATAAGAGAAAACAATACTCAACCTCATTCTTAATTTTATTTCAAGTATTGAAACTTAATTTTTCATGTAAGTAAAACTAATAAACGGTTGTATTTTAAAAAAAATAATTTTTTTTCTTTGATGGCAGTTTAATATTGAGTTGGTAATTAATAGAGTATAAAAGGTAAATTATAAGAATTAATGGAGATGAAATTGACATTAAGTTGTCTATGCATAAAGAGATATAAATTTAAGAATAATTAAGAGAAAAATTACATTAAGGTATTTATTTGTAATGACAGAAGTAAAGTTTATGTTTGATACTAAGAAAGACAAAAAAATAAAGTTTAACACGTTTATAGAAATAAAATTTAATTTTTAACTTTTCCCCGGACAATAAAAATAATAAAAGATGGAGATAGCAAGTATTTGGCCTATTGAGTGTAACTTCTAAATGTTAGTGAACAAATTAAAAGAAAATCAAAAATATGATTTTATTAATAAAATATTTAAAGCATGATTTGTAAATTTTTTTAATAGAAGAAATTAAAGTTGTCCAAAAATAAAGAAATCAGCGACTTAAGAATCTGTTTAATGAGCTTTAAAATAGTTAATATAATGTAATTTGTGATTAATCATTAGAAAAAACATACACTATCCACTCACATCTTATTTTCTTCATAATTAATAGAGGAGAAAAAACATAGATGTGACATTTAAATTAAAAAAAAAACATTTCATGGAATATACTCTGTACAATGATGTTATTTTTCTCTATATATAGCAAACTACGAAGTTGGAAAGATAGATTCCTTAGACATGAAATTTGTGGTGTTAATTTTGAGCTCCATAAGTTGTTGATTGTGATTTTGAGTTGTCACAGACATAATTGTTTATGAAAAACATAGTGTGTAGACATAATAACTGGGTCGTGTTTTAGAGCTGCAATTGCTCACGGGCTGCAAACTATTGCCTATCATTCTCATGGAGTGCTGTTTTCAAATCATTATGGGAATTTCACAATAAAACACAATAAATGTTTTTAGGTGTTTATTGAAAAATAGATATATTTTAAAATGAGAAAATATGTTTAATATCTATTTAACCATGTTTAATGATATTAAAGTAACTGGGAACAAAATAAATGCTAGAAACATGAAAAATTATAAATAATAGTTAGAAGAACTAATAGAAAAAGTTAATGTTAGAAAAAATAATAACTGTAAATGAAAGTTGGAATCAACTAGTTCATCACTGAAAATAACTTAAAATGGTAAAGAGTATAATAATTATAAATAAAATTGAAAATAAACCAGTATAGTTAACATTGGAAATTTATTCTTTTATATATAATTTATATAAATAAATATAATATATATATATATATAGTTAAAATTTATCAAAATAAAATTCACTTCTTTGTAGAAAATAAAAAATATATAAAAATATACGTATTTTGAAGAAAAATAAATGGTAATTACATAGTTCAAAAAATACATAACACCGTCTATTGCACTCATACAAGAATTTGGAATGATCATACACAAGTCTAGGAGAAAAGTAATTAATATACACAAGTACAAGGTTTTTTTTTTCTTGTGCAGGCCAGCCCGAGCGGATTGTGGATATGCAGGCCAGCGGGCTCAATATCTTTGTCTGCACTGTGTTTTTTAGACGGATCTGTGGGCCAACCTGTTAGGCCAAGTCCACATTGTCATCCTAATAATTATGCTAAATAGGATAAGGTAGAGTGTTTTTTTTTTTTGTTAAGTTATTTATATAATGAAAAATATAAAAAAATTATGCAAATTATTTATTTTTATAATTATTTGTAATAAAATCATTTTATAGTTTCATAATTTTTACTTATTATATCTATACTATTATATAAGAGATTCTCCATTTGATTGTACATATTTATTTTTTATTTGACTTAAATAATGATTTAGTCATAGTTTTTGTTCGGTTTTTTCAATTTGGTCTTAATATTTATAAATTTTATTCAATTTGGCATTTTTCGCTAACACTTTTAAAATAGTTAACGGATTGTGAACCATAATTGTCACATGTCATTTTGTGATTTTTTTAAATTTTTAAATTTTTTTATTTTAAAAAAATGTTAACGTGTCAAGCTTATGATGCCACGTGTCATTTTGTGATTTTATGATTTTTTAATTTAAAAATAATAAATTAATTTTTTATTTAATAAAAATCTACGTGTTAAGCTAATATCATTATAGGTGATCAATTTTTTATATTCAATTTGATCATAATATTCATTACTTTTTTTTCAATTTGGTTCTAATATTTTTTTTTTCAATTTAACATTTTAACTCTTCTCCAAATTGAGGAAAAAAATTTAATTTGTATATAAATATTATGTACAAATTTCATAAGAATATCCATATAACATTTATATTCAAATTAAATTTTGTCTCAATTTGGAGAAGAACAAAAATATTAAATTAAAAAAAATATTATGACCAAATTGAAAAAAAGTAACGAATATTATGACCAAATTGAATATAAAAATATGACCCCGTGACATGATATTGGCTTGACACGTGATTTTTTTTTAATAAAAAACATTTAACTTTAAAATAAAATAAAAAATAAAAAAATGACTCGTGACATGATATGAACTTGATACGTGGACATTTTTTTAAAATAATTTCTTTTTAAATTAAAAAAAGTTAAAAAAAATCACAAAAATGACACGTGACAGTTACTGTTCACAATCTCGTTAACTATTTTAACGGTGTTAGCAAAAGAAAAAACAAATTGAATAAAATTGACAAATATAAGGATTAAATTAAAAAAAAAAAGTATGACCAAATTAAAAAAATCGAATGAAAAACTATAACCAAATCATTATTTAAGCCTTTTTATTTTTATCCTTTAGATTATTATTTTTCTAAATTAAAATAATTAAGTTGTCAATTTTACACGGTTTTAAAAATTAATATTTTTCATTTAATAATTTTTTAAAATTTAATAATTTTTAAATTAAAATAATTATATATAATAAAATTGTAAACATTATTTTTATTTACTTTTACTTTTATAGTTATAGTAATAATAATTTAATTATTTTTTGTTGTCATAAAACAAATAATACATATGGATTATTTGACCTTTTTCTTTCTATTTGATACATGTGTAGTCACAGAAGTAAATAAAAAATAATAATAAAGAATGATTTTCCAATTCTATCCTCTTAATAACTGTTTTTATAAATTAAAATAATTATTTATGATACAATCTATTTGTATAATAAAAATATAAAAAATTTTACAAATTATTCATTTTTATAACTGTTTTTAATACAAATAATTTTATAATTTAATAAATTTTTTCTTACTATATCTATATTATTATATAAAGAATTTTCCATTTTGATGTACATTGTTTTCTATTTTTACCTTAAAATAATTATTTTTTTAAAATTAAAATAATTACTTCGTAAATTTCATACTTTAAATGACACTTTTAAATTAATATTTTTTATTTAGAAGTTTTTTAAATTTAATTATTTTTAAAATTAAAATAATTATATATATTAAAATTATAAACATTATTAATATTTACTATTATAACTGTAACAATAATAATTTTATTATTTTTTTATCATACAAAATAAACACACCCTACAAGCAAGCATCATACATGATCTTTTTTTTTTTTATATTATTCATTTTTTCTTTCCAATATTATACATGTGTTGTAGACATTGAAGTAGATAGAAAAAAAATGAATAAAGTACTCTTTTCATACATAATTGATTATGCATATTGAAAAACTATACTTTCTTCTCTTCATTCAATTATTCAAATTTAAAACCGCTCAATAGTCTAAGTATTAAGAAAATTTGAAGCGTGTTGAAAGAAGATTACTTTTTTAGAATTTCGGTCATAAGAATCATTCAGTGAAAAAGAAACAATAATTATGAAAAACAGTTCATCAGGTTAAAATTTCTCTCCGCAAATGGAGTTTTAGAAGATTTGATGTTTACAACCAATAATTCGCTCGACAAATTTTAATTTTATTGAATGTATTGTTAAAAAGACCGAAAAACTAAAATTTTAATATTTATTTATTTTTATTGAAATGACTTTAGTGTTTATAGTATTGATTTAGAATTTTAGAGAAAATTGAATTATTTAATATGGTTTGATGTAAGAGACAATTACATCATGTATAATTAGGGATATTAAAATAATTTCTATATGCAGGTATATGCGGACGGATAAAACCCGTAATGAGTAAGAAATGAATATTAAAAGTGAATATTCATGGATAATGGGTGCGAATATTTTTTATACCCGCATGTTAATAGGATAGGTACAAATATCATAGTATCCGTACTCGTCGATATTCGTACCGTTATATTCTAATTTAAATTAAAAAAATTAAAAAAATGATTAAAATATTAACACATTGATTTTGAATGGGTTATTTTTTATCAATTAGTTTTAAAAAATCTCTATTTATTTGTAAATTGTCATTCAACACTATTTAAATGGATTATTCTCACTTTATTTGAAGTTTATAAATGTTATGCATTGTATTTTTATTTGAATTTATAGTTAAAATTTATTGTTAAATATTAAAATTTTCTTTTTATAGATATTCGTGGATACCTGTGAATATCAGTAGATTTAAAAAAAATAAAAATGTGCGAGCAACCACATAACGAATACTCGTATGGATATGAATACAGATACAAGATGAATATTTATTCACAATAAAATACATAAAAGTTACTACTCATATCCTACATCTATGATACATGTATCCTACATGTCCCGTTGAGATCTATAGCTATAATGAGTGAATTCGAAATTTAATGTGTAATGAGCAATGTATAAGATATTATTTCGGTCACAATTTTACTCTTCGATATTTCGTGTGAAAAGATTAAAATAGAAAGATATATTTTAAAACTTTTTTTACAACGTATTTTCTCTCTCTCTTTCCCTTCGTAGACTGTTTTCCCTTTCTTCTTACCTTTCCACTTGTGCAATGACGAAGATGATAACGGAAACACCACAACAATGGTGTGATGCACTAAAGAAAGGTACTTTAATCATGATAAGGGGTGCAAGAAGCTAAAAAAAAAAACATACCATGCACAGATAAGGTCTAACAACACGGACACGTGTCAGTCACACCAAGTTCTATCCTCTTGCACGGTTCAGTCCTTTAAACCGTTCCACCGTGACGTGGCTTATATGGTCACATAATCTTGACACGTGTGCGTTGGTGAATTATACTCTTTAGGATGCGAAAAATGGTTAGAGTTGAACAAAACATATTTGTATATGTCTTTTCTCTTTGAAAATTTACACCAAAAAGTTACAATGATGTGATTGTGATGTTAGATTCAACCATTTGTTTTGTTCTTACTCGTTATTTATAAGTTGTTTTTAGACTGAAAAGTGAAAAAAAAAAACTTGTTGCCAACATCTTCTCATCATCAAATTTCTTAATTGTAATTAATTACACCACTAAAATTAAGTTAATAGTAAAAAAAACTTAAATAATTTGCCTAAAACTACATATTCCAATGCTATTGTCATCATTATAAAAATAAAAGCTTTTAATGTCGAAGTCAAACTCTATTTCAGAGCTAATTAATGTTTATAAATAGGCATATGATCCAAGATTGGTTCTTTTGTGTCAGCCACCAACCAAACTTGCCTTTTAAGATTTAACAATTTTATCGTTAAAATGTTACCCAACCACCGGATTACCCTAATACAATAGTTAATTTATATTAATGGTTTATGTTAATATAAATTAATACCTTAATATTAAATTATGTTAAGGTATTTTATTTCATCTCTGTGTTGCATACTTAATCCATCTTTTTTTTTACCACTTTCCATCTATTTCAATGATAAGGTACTCAGCATTCCAAATTTTCAAACTACGACTATTTACATTCTTAGAATTAGGGGCGACAATGCGGGTAGGTTCGGTTCGTTTAGGTCCGACCCGCATAAGATCCGCACAACGCGAATTAGTCCGTCTTGTCTTGTATATTTTATATGGGCCGAAAACACTGGTCCACCTCACATACCACTTGGCCTGCGGGTCGACCCATTTTTTTTTATTTTTTTATTAATTTTTATGATAAAAATTTCAATGTTTAAAATTTGAAAAACTTTAAGAAGTTCACAAAATTAAGTAAAAACTTTGGGGAATTAGATATTAAATTGATAATTCAACATTTTCATCATATTCGTACTATGACATACACAATGTATTCTTTAAATTTTAGCACATTAAAAATTAAAAATTACATAATACTTGTCTTTTCCAATTATACAAGAATTTAAAACGTTAATGCAAGAGTCCATAAAAGAAGTAATTAATATACACAAGTGAAAGTTTTTTTTTTTAATTTTATGCCGGCTTGCGAGCCGGCCCGCGCGGGTCACAGGCCTATGCGGGTCGAGTCTCTGCAGACCTGCGGGCTCATTGCCCTGGCCCGACCCGCATTTTTTCCGTAGGCCTGCCGACCGACCGACCTGACGAGTCAGACCCTAATTGCCACCCATACTTAGAATGTTTTGTCAAAATTCAATCATCCTAATAGTTTATTGTATATGTATAATAATAGTTAGTATTTTTATTTAGTATGTTTGTTGAAACGGGCTTCAAAAAAAATGATTTTATTTGGATGTAAAATAAGAAGTATTTACATAAAAGTATAATTTCAAAAAAAGTGAACAAATTTCAGCTGTTTCAAACAATGATTGACCTTTATAATTACACTTATTACAGTGAAGTGATGTTATTTATTGATGAAGTATAAAATTGAGTTACATGAAAGGGTTGAAAAGAAAGAATATAGAGATGGAGAAATAGTGATTAAGAAAATGATAGAATGTGTGAAGAAGTATAGTTGGTAAAGATAGTGGCAAAGTGTAATTAGTGCTTCTTTTGAAATTAAGAATATGATATTTATGGTTATCCAAAAGGGGAACTTCGAAGAACATTGTGTAGTGTCAAGTTGACTTAGCTTCTCAAATTTCCAACCTCTTGCTCGAGTCTTGTTATTTATTTTTATTTTTCCATTTTCGTCAAAGTTTAGAGAAACACAACATGATTTTTGGATATGCTTTTGTCTATATAAAGAAAATAAATAAATTTAAAACTAAGTTATGTATAAAATTAATTTGTAATAATTTTTTTAGATATATTTTATTTAATTTTGTATTGCTCAAGCGTCATGATTCAATTGTGACCTGACCAACTTCGGATATCACGACTAGACAGAAAACTATAATTATTAGTCACGACGCAACTCTTTTTGCTTAATTATAACATTTTAAGTGCCACAATTTGATTGAGACATGACTCACTTGACCTCTATCACACAACAATTAAAGTCACTTGTAACAAATTTTTTCTCAATAATTGTCTCATTAGAAATCTCACTCTTGAATTGTAACTTAACCCACCTAACGTCTTAGAGAACAATTGTGCAACTTGCAACATATACATGTATTGATTTTAATTTATAAAAGAATTTTTTTTTTCATAAGTGATTATATAGAATAAGTGGTTATATAGAAGTTTATCTGAACTTAACTTACTCTTATTATTATTATGTAAGTAAAAGTTGATAGATTTTATGTAAACATGTTATACAAGCTAGCAAGTGACTTCACATAGTTTAATGATTTTTTTTTCTTATAATTTGTATATAATAAACTAGAATGTTATTGGTCAATCGAGTTATAGTGCATTTTTTTCTTCTAATTTTAGTATTATAAAGTATTTATTAACTTTGTAGACGGTTAATTTCTGTTAAAAAATTTATTAACTTTGTAGTAGTATTATAATGTATATTGGTTCTCTATTTTTTCTATTGAATTTCACTTAGCCAAAATATAAGAGGTTATGAGGTGTGATTTCTATTGAATTTCATTCAAACAATGAGTTTTGCTAAAATATTGATTTGAAGGATTTTAATATGTCAAGGAAGTAATGGTTAAATATTAATGAGTTGCTAGTATAATGCTATTAATTTGCCAAAATATATTGTTTGTCTGTATCCTTTATTTTTATAGAGATAAAACTTGTTTATCTAAATTTATAAGAACTAACTATTTTTATGATATTATAGTGAATCTGTTTAAGCTTAAAATTAGAGCACGAATAAATGTTTTTAACAAATAGTTTACAAAGTATTAAATGCATTTTATATTAAGACAATATTTTTTTCTTTCAAAATAACTCGAGAAAATTCACCCTATATTCAACGGTAGTCGTTATTTAGTTGAAAATAAATAAATAAATTATAGTGAAAAGCCACACCATGTGTGCCCCTTCAATGATTTTGACAATTATTTTCTAATAGTTAAAAATATGTTTTATTTTTAAAAATAATAGTTTAAACAGTTCAAACATGATAATAATTGATTAAGAGGACCAACATAAATTTCATAATATGAAGAGTAGGATGTGACACACATGTGTAGTATTTATCCATACTCACTCCATCTAAAATAAAAGCGTTACGGTTATTTTACTTGTGTTTACCTCTCAGTATCTTGCATAAAAAATGTTTATGATTGTGGCCTAATTATATCTTTGGTTCCCATTTTGGAGTTAAAATCTTAAAATGATACCCAAATTTTTAAAAGTCTCAAATTGGTCTCATTTTTTATTAAAATGTCTCAAGTTTGCCCTTTCCGTTAAGTTAAGGTTGACGCCGTTAGAGGGAGTGCCATGTGTCAGTTCCTTGATTTTTTTAATTTTATTTTATTGATTTTTTTTTATTTGTTGATTTTTTTTAAAAAATCAAAAAATTTCCACATGTCAAGCTGTCATCGTGTCACGTGGCAGTGACAGAGTGATGTGGCAGTAATAGTGACACGTGTCAGTATTATGCCAGGTGTCATTTTCTTAGTCTCAATTTGGTCCCCTTATTTTAATTTGTCTCAATTTAGTCTCAATTTTTGTAAAAATCAGCAATTTTGTCCCTCTCCAAATTGAAATCAAATTTAATTTCTATATAAATGTACACAAATATTTCCATCAAAATTGATATTTGAAGTAAATATTTTTATCCAAATTAAGTTCATTTAATTAATATTTTACATTGAACTTTATTTAAAATTGTTTTAAAGTTGTTAATAGAAAATAATGTTAATAGAAAAATAAAATCATAAATTAACTAGTTCATGTAACAATAAAACACATATAAATTTGAAATTTGAAAACAATTTTAAGTAAAGTTGAATGTGAAACACAATTTTAAATAAACTTAGCTATGTTAAAAATATATA
>Ga0099822_1005390_pt1 | contig 16689 bp, 7 predicted proteins | sample CowpeawhiteBW_FD_76839 | JGI IMG/M metagenome (GOLD analysis project Ga0099822, IMG submission 76839) | Root nodule microbial communities of legume samples collected from California USA - Cow pea white BW | ecosystem: Host-associated > Plants > Roots > Nodule | place: USA: California | collected...
ATATATATATATATATATATATATATATATATATATGTAAATGTGAGGTTTTTATTTCGATTTTATAGTCAAATTTAAAGATCAATTTAAATCGATAACCAGCTTGTTTCGGAATGTTCTATCAATATGTTCATTAAGAAGAATTAATGATCCTCAAAAACTAATATATTAAGATAACCTTTCAAGATACCGAGCCAAAAAAATTAAAGTACCTTTCAAGGCACTGAACTCAAGAATTAAAATGATCTTTGAAGACACTTAGTGACATTTTAAGACATGGAACTCAAAAATTAAGATGTCATTTCAAGGCATCTAGTGATCTTTCAAGACACTAAACAAAAATATGGGTGACTTTTCAAAACACCTAAAGTGACCTATCAAGACACTACAAAATATTGGCGAACTAGAAAAAATATTAACGACCTTTGAAGGCACCTAAAAAGAAATAATGGCAACTTTTCAATGTACCTAAAGAAGATGAAAAACCACCTATCAAGACACCTATAAAGAAAAAAAGGTGACATAAGAAAATATACACTATTAGACAAAGACAAAAGTCAACATATAATAGATAAAGGATAAAGATACAACATTTTAGTCTTACGCTCTTTTAGGCTAAGGCTAAGAAGTTATGTGGTAGTAGATCCAAGATCGATTGAATTAGTGGTTGGAAAATATATAACATTTTTTTAGACTAAAGCTAAAGGGGATTGTGTGGTCTTAGGCCCAATATCGATTTAATCATTAGGTAAAAAGCTGATGTAATAAGCAAAGGTTTAATGTTATTATAATAGTAACCTTTGAGAATATGAGAAGAGTCACGTAATGAAGGAGAGACACTTAAGACAAAAGTTAATAAAGGGTTTTTTGGATAATGAAAGAAATTTTGAGTTCAAGAGATTATTAATATAAAGGGACATTGAAGAATAAGAAAAATAATGTTAAAGAAAGATTTTAATTATTGAAGTGAATCTTAAACAAATTTTACCACTATATCTAAAGTTGCAAACAATGTATAATAAATGATGTTGTAAATTTCTCTTATTCTAGATTTGCAAAGTGTTAAAATTAATAAAAGACCATGAGATTGAAACAAAAATGTATCAAGACAATGCAAATGACATACTAAAATAGTGAGTATGTTGTTGAATTTCTAAAAGATCCCCTAATCGATATAGATGATAATTATATCTTTTATTTGGTTAATTTTCTTTACCCTAAACCATTGTCAAATTTGACAAATTGCACTTCTTTAAAGAAATATTTGAACATAATTTTGGAAGTAGTTGATGGAACCAACAATTTCATCTCGTCCATTATACCATAAAAATAAAAAGAATACTTTAAGTTCAAGTTTTTCATGTTAATAAGATGAAGGGAATTAGTGAAGTTGAAGGGAAGTGGATCAAAACAATTTTTAAATGATATAAATACCACAAGCTCATTTTTGTAAGGTTGAAATTCCAATAATACTTTTTAGAGACATGGATTAAAGTAATGGTTTATGCAATCACACCAGGTTGATTGTGTATAAGTTTGACAAAAAATGTCATTTGAACACTGGTTTAATACAACATTAATCATGGAGAAAATATAAATATTCGAATAATAAGTCTCGTACTTTTTTATTCAAGTTTTTCTTTTAAAATTCAAATAAAATAATTCTCTATTTCTGATAGTCATTCTCTCGTATTGACCTCTTTCTTCTAAAATCATACTTTTTTAGTGTAGAATGAATACCAAATTTGAAAATACTTATTATTTGTGAAAATAGTAAACCATGTACGATAACAAAGAATATCGTATTTCAAAAAGCTTTTTATATCTTTAATTTAAATAATGTATCATAATATATTGAATACAACATTAAATAAACAATAGTTTATTATATTTTGTTAAATTTAATGTCTCTTAAAGTCAAATATAATCACTACATTTGTTTTACAAAAGTTTAAAATGTTGTAATTTCTATATGCGAAGATTTATATAAAGAAGAAATTGAAATGCGGAGTCGTAGAGGAGGAGACATTCCCATAAAGTGTTTTTACGCTCATTATAATTTATTTAAATGATGTGTAAGTGTTTTACATCATATAACTTATTTATTTTTAATATATTATTCATTTTATTAACTCTTAGAGAGAAGGTAAAGGCGAGACCGGTACATACTTGACTATTTTATTTTTATTTTCAAAATAATTTTATTTTTATTTTTATATTTGGTGGGTGTAAAATTTGTCACATTCTCGTGGTATCTATAGAACCTGTATACACCTTCATCTTAACTTTTATAAATATTAATTAAATATTTTTTTACAAAAGTAAAAGAATGTTAAATATCAAGAAAAAAAATTATAATTGTATAATTATCAAATAAAATATATCAATTAGATTAAAGTTAAATAATTATAAAAAATATAAAAATAATTAAATGTGTCTTAAAAATAAATTATACAACTATGAAACAAAATGGTTAATATAATCTTAATAACCTAAAGTTGTTTTGATAATTTAAAACACAAACAAACAGCGACAAAAATAAATATTGGTCTCTGTTCATCTAATTTAAAAGATTAGATGTTACTTACACTTATATTCATGTACAACTTGACCTGTGAGTGTAATTTTCAGATGTGCATTGCATAGTCTTCTGTTCACATCAATAAATAATGATTATGCTAAAATAACACAACAACAACGAAACAATAAAAATGATAAGCTAATTTGAAAAAGAAATATCATATATAAATGATACATGTTGCATCACAATGCAATGCATTTCAATAGTCATATTACTATAATTCACCTTACGCTAACAATCAAGCATTTAGAAATAAATAAATAAATATATATATATATATATATATATATATATATATATATATATATCGGATTCATTATAGACATGAACTTACGGTGATTTTACTATTTTGTAAAGTTATTGTTAATGGATTTTATCCTATCACTCAAAAAATTAATCTCTTTCACATCTTAAATCAAACGAAAGTCTCTAAATTATGTCTTCTTGTTATTCTCAGCACAAAACCTATTCTACTGTATAAATATAAATGATTATTGAATATTCAAACTATCAAAGTAAATAATTATGTTTAGTACCCTATATTAAATTTTCAATTCGATCTAATAATTAACTAAACGATAATTTTCATTCTCCTGAAAAAACACAATGTGGAAAACTAGTAACGCCCAACGCGTCCTGCACTAGCGTAAATCAATGTCCAAATGGCGCTAATGGTGATGTTATTGCAGCAGTCAGTATATTAGAATACTTCCTTAATACTCTATTATTGATTGTGTTTTTATGAACAAATTTTTACTCGTCCAAAACCTGTCCAAAAAATAGGATTACTGACACATTTTTGTAATTATCAACAGATAATGACTTTCTGTAATTTCTGATTTTTTTAATGATTAAATATGTACCTAAATGATGTTTTTTTTAGGAATAGATTGTGTTGTGGCAAACACGTTTTCCTACTTAAATAACAAAGTTCATTTACTTCATGTCCAAAATAATTTTATTTATCTCAAAAATTATACAATACAGAATACAGTAATGAGATAGAGAGAGAAAGGAAAAAAAAAGAGTAAAATGTAATGGGCTAATGCATAAAGATAACTGTCGATGTATAAAAAACTTCGAAATGATTACTGTTAATTACATCATAAAGCTTGACTTGATCATATTAAAAAAATACTAAATACTATTATAATAATTTTTAATTTATACAGTACGTAACCATGCATTATTACATCATTTTGTATTTTTTTTATACATTTTTTTGTTTGTTTTATAACATTGTATTTATAAGCTACAAAGTGGGTTTGAATAGTTTTTGTTTTATTTTTCTTTACAGCATATAAGCAAGAAAAGAAGAACTTAAGATAATATTTATATTTTAACAATCAAGAAAATACAAAATATTATGCAATTCGTTTAAAAATATTCATTAAAAAACTAAAAATAAGTAAAACATTAATTTAATAAGTTTAATTATGTTTAATAAATTTATATATTTTTTCAGTTCTTAATAAATATTTGTTATTTATTAAGTATTCAAAAAAAATTAATTGAGTTCTTGTAATTTTAATTTCATTATTTAAGAGATTTGAGTGTAATTATGTTATCTTACTTACTTATATATTAAAAGAATATAAAATTATATTATTAATATAAAATAATATTATAAAACAAAAAATAATTTTTATTATAATTGAAAACATGTTAAATAATAGTTATGTCTTATACTTTTATTATTTTTATACCTGTAAGATTATTCTTATTATCTAATACGTTTTCAATAAAAATAACAAAAGTCACATTTTATTCCATTTGATATCATTTATATTCACAACAAAATCTCATAATTTTTAATTATAATATTATTTTTTATTAACAATAAAATCTCACGTATTTTAATACTTGAAACAATAAACAATGATAGAGAATATAATAGTTATATCATTAAACTAAGGGTAGATCAAGCAGAAAACACCCGATTAAAAAATATAAAATTTTTGAATGCTCAATAAATAAAAAAAAGACTTAATTAAAAATATTCATAATTATCATGATTTAAAACTTAATTAAACCATTCGAATATTATAGTATAAAAGGTTATTATGTTTTTAAATTTTTATTATTAAATTAATCTTTCGGGGTATAAAGTAGTTGTTAAATTTATATCTTTATATCACTGTTTCAATATTCTATAAAAAAGAATTAACTTGATTATGCTTAAAATTTTCTTAGTCTATGTAAAACACTTTAAAACTACACTCATTTCGGAATGTAACCAAAAGGTGAGTATATTTATTTTTTCTAAAATCAGACCAGTGTCCATTTTAGAACTTTTTTTATTCGTTCAAAACATAAAAATTTGTTCCATCAAATTCGTCTGGTGAGAGATTTAATTAATCAGAAAAAAAAAATCCACTTATCTTCAACAACAAAGAACTATTCATACACAGAAAAAAACAAAAAGGGACAATAATAAATTGTTATCATGAGATTCAATTCACCCCTGTTAAATCTCTACATTGTTTATTGTCTTGTAAGAAAATTTTCACTATGTTCATGATTACTTACTTATGTGTATCTATTCAAACATCTAAAAGTGAATATAATTCACGGTATAAATTTCTGCTATAAATCAGTCAGAAGAATTTTTCAAGATTGAAAACATTATTATTTTTAAATAACTAAATCGATACAAGTTAAAAGATAAAAAATTAAAGGATTTAAAAAAAACAAAAATAAAGATAAATCTTAAAAAAAAAATTGTCCCAGTGAAAATATTACACTTAACTGATATACTAAGTACAGAAGTAGTAGTTTTCAACTAACAATAAATTGTCCAACTACCTAACAAAGTTAAACATAAATGGTCAACCTCCACCTCAACTTCAACTACCGTTCTTCTCTGTTTCTTTCCACTCCCTCCCAAATCTTCAACAGCAACCATTGTTCTTCTCCTTCTATTAATACCTCTCAACAAAACTCCTTCTCTTCAACACACACTTCATCCTCCACCACACTCAAACCACCACCTTCCTCCAATGGCTGACTCCAATACCTCTTCCACTCAAACTTCTTCACATTCTTCTGGTATGTATATTCATTTTCACTCTATTATTCCTTCTTTTTCAGATCTTACTTACCATGCAAAACAAATATTTCAATGCTTTTTTTATCATATTAAATTCATGTAGCTGTTAAACCTGCAAACTTGAGAGTGCACACACACGCATTAATCTTTGCAGTTTTTTTCTTCTTGTGGGTCACTCTTTTAGTGTTTTCTCATGGAACACCAACTACTTTTGGAACCTAATTTCAAAATCTTCTTTGATTGCTAACTTGCTTTTGCTGTAAGTTTTCTTTAATAGCACTGTCTGGTGTACACTTCTGAAGTTGAAAATTGGAAAAATTTATAACTTTTAATAATTTCAGACAACAATAGTAATAAAGAATGTGAAAAAAGACAACTTTTGATAGAAAAAGGTAGTTAAAAACACTCTAGAGTTTATGACAGATACCCAATTATTAACTGACATGCATATGGTTGTGGAAAAGTGGAAATTACTACAATCAAACTATTACAATCATCATATATATGAAAATGTTAAGTGAATAGTGTTCACACGTATCATAACAATTTGAGTCTCTTAGAGTTGACACAACAACAAACCAAAAATTTGGTAGTTAGCTAGCTACTTTTCTGCATGGTTTTTTAGTGAAAGATGACAGAACCTGTTTAGATTCAGGGAAGGTTGAATTTTCTGAAGACGAGGAAACTCTTATCATCAGGATGTATAAACTGGTTGGGAAAAGGTGAGAAAAAATTGTTGTTAACATGCTTTGAAACTTACCCTTTTGAAGAAGTGTAGTGAATAAAAGCAATGTGTTTGTTTTTGTTTTTAGGTGGTCTTTGATTGCTGGAAGAATTCCTGGAAGAACAGCAGATGAAATAGAGAAGTATTGGACTTCGAGACTCTCGAGTTCTCGTGAATGAAGTGGCAGAGTACTACTTATTGGTGGTGTTCAGTGTAGGATGAGCAACAAGATTTTGGGTGCAACAATTAGTGTTAAGTTGTGGGAGTGATTTTGTGGGACATAAACTGAATTAAAGTTGGTCTTATTTATTTATAGGTATTTGTATTTGTATTGGCTATAAAAGAAAGAAACAGCAACTATAAAAGCTGGTTTGTGTAATAGTTTTCCATCTTCAAATGTTACTTGGTGGTGTTCACTTTCTTCGTTTCTCTTTCTCATGTATTAATTGAACCAGTCCAATTCTTCATATCAGAACTGCATAGGGATTCTGGTGTGTTATTCTTGCATATCATCTTTCAAACTCTAACTAAGAAGCACCACTTGATTGAATGATCTTTTCATTTCATATATATAGAATGGGTGGTGGCGCTAGGTCCCACATCGTTCGTTGTAGGGTTGAGTGGAACACACCTAAAAGAAAAGGTGTTAGTGTTGTGGATATAATATGATGTTACATACAGCTACAAACAATAGTTTCACCTAAAAGATTTGTTTTTTTTTTTCCATATACATATGTTAAAACTTATCAAAAAGTACAAAAATCACAAAAAAGTATTAAATAATAGGTGAGATTCATTAAAAATTTTAATTTTAATAAATTTTTGCTAATGATAATAAGTATGTCTAAAAAATTACTATATATAAATATATCATGAATGGTCAAAATTAAGGTTATAAGTTTTTCTTTAAATTATTATAACATCACAAATTTATAAACGCAAAAATTCAGTGGACGAAGAATAAAAAGAAATATTTGTCTTAACAGTGTTTAAAATAATGCGTCTAAAAATAATTATGAGCACCATACTACTATTTATTTATTTATTTTTATTTCAATATAAAATAGTAAAGTGATAAGAATTAATAATATATAATATATTAAGACAATAAAGAATAGTATAAACAACAAAATTTAAAATGAACTATCGTTTTCTCTCTCTCTCTTCTCTCTCAATTTCAATTTCAAGCACAAAGAGAAAGCGATCTGAGTGGATGAGGTGAGAAGTTGGGAGCTGATTCGCCATCAAGCATCTCGCAACACAATTTCTGACCAAACGTGAAATCCGTGTTTTTCAAGGTATACGCAGCTTTGTTTTCTTCTCTTCTGTTTTTTCGTATCGCTTTCTAAGGCTTCCATCGAACCTACTTTTTCTATATTTAATGTTTCTGTATTCAATGTTTGTCTTTCTATGGATTCTGCAATATTCACTTTACCTCTGTTTTACTAACCTTGAAATCGAACTAGATCAAATTCATATGCTGTTCAGGAAATTCTGGATCTGGTCAATTACTCTGTAGGTTTATATGTGGCTTTGGGATAATTTTTACCGGAGTTAACTTCAAGAGAGCTCCTTTTTATCCATGAGAGAGAGAATGTTGGAACAGGAAGGTGGGTTGAGAACCCTAAACCTTGGAATATGGGTTAGCTTTTGCAAATTTGGTGTCGGATAATCTTCACTTTGCAGAAATGGGTTTTCTGCATATTGGTGTTGGAAAATGTTTACCATTGGTATTGGTAAGTACAGAAGGTTTGTTTGAAAATTTGTTTTTTTTAATGCGAGTTTGTTATGAAACTTAGTATCAAATTTTCAACCCTATACAGTTTTTTTTTTTCTTAGTTCAATAAATAGGAGTTTTTTTTTTTTTAAAAGTATGAGTTTTATATTGTCAACTAATTGGAAATCATTATTGGTTACTATTTTTAATTTATTATTATGAAAATTAATAGACTAATTATACATGACGTTTTGAATTCAGCTACACGTATATTACTTTCTTAAACTTAAAGTTCAACGTCTGTTTTGTCAAAATCACATTTGTCTTTTGCAAACGGGAATTTCTGGACTGTGCAATCATAAATCCTAACATGTTAGATGTCTGAGTTTGTTCATGCTATATTAGATTGCTCTCTGTACTGGATTGCAGGTATTTTCTGCTTCTTCAGCTGACGAACATTGAGTTTCTATTGCCCCTGTCTGTTATTTATAGAAATTGTGGATTTATGATTTCAGTGAGTGAATTCAAATATTGGATATTGGCTGGTTGATGTTTGACATATGGTTGTTTGTTGCGTGCTATCTTCCGGTCCCTTAACAATCAAAAGGAGTATCTGCTTAACATGGTTTTATGGTATTGATTGTTAGATATTACTCACATTGCTGTCTTAGATAAGCGTTATTCATGTCGCTTCGTGTGCTGAACGCCTACTAAATATCATGGTAACAAATAAACTGTATAATGTGAAAAATCCAACCTTGGAAATCATTGTGACCTCAAGATAATATAAACTTAAAGAATTAGGATTTCCCTTATCTGGAAATTCAGATTGGTTTGAGTGATTAAAGTTGTTGAAATGACTATACAGAACATGATTTTCTGGTTACATGTCTCACTATATTATCAATGAGAGATAAGAAGTTCCTTAAACTTGAATATACATGCTTCTTGACAACATGCCTAATTGAAAACAAATCTAGTTCTTTTATCTTGATATAAGAAATTTTTATTTAATGATGAAACTTGATAAGAGAAAAATGCAAGTGAAATATATTGCCATATAGCTGGAGGCAACATTCAATGGGTAAGAATAGACATTTGAAGTTGGGACCATTTGGTGAGTGGTGGGTAATAGTAACTTGGAGTTTTCCGGTTTTCCCGTATATCTTTTTAGTGTAATCTTTAGCTATATGAAAATATCAAACTCAAGTGTAGTCCATAACTACATTGCCTATCTAGTGTCAAGCCGAATGGATACTGAAGTTTCTATTCTCTAACCCTCTGGGCTACAAACAAGCAATAGCTACATGGTCTTTTTAATCACTGCAAGGATGATTAAGATAACTGTGATTGTTGAAATTCTCTACCTCCTATTGTTTCTGATGTGAGAATTTTCTTGGCAATTATTTTCCTTGAGGTCTAGATGCTCTACTGACAAAAGTTCCCATGATATTCCGGCTGTGTGGACAATAAGGGATAAAGTTGTCAAAATTTCAAAGTATTCTAAGAATTTATGAGGACAAGTACCTTACATGATTAAAGTTAAATTAGTGCCGAATATTTGTTTGGGGGAAATGATGAGCTCTAGATGGATATATATATATATATATATATATATATATATATATATATATATATATATATATATATATAAAAAAAAAAAAAAAAAAAGAATATATGTGTGTTTTTTTGAGAAATAAAAAAAGTGAGTGAGATATATATCTTATAGAGAATAATAATTTTAATATATATTTGTATTGAAAGAAATAAACAATAGATATATATATATATATATATATATATATATATATATATATATATATATATATATATATATATATAAAAGAAAAATAACTAACAGTTAGAAGAAGACATGTTCAATTTCAAGACATTCAACAATTCTCGGCTTCAGAAGTCATGATAAGAACGTAACAACATATACTTACATTCTTGCTTTTGTTTACTCTTCATCTACTTTTAAAGCCCATCATGAACTTTATCTACTCGAATTTAAGGGACTGTATGGAAAACCCTTTATCTTTCGAAGACAGAAAGATGGAGTACAGGGAAGTTCTTAAGTTAGTCTTATTAACTAAAAAAAAGAAACAGCAAGTATGAAAATTCCTGGTTTTCCTTGTCTCTAAGCTAACTTATGTTGCCCATGAGACTATTTTATCTCTGACATCAGTTATTCATCAATTGACAATTAGATTGTGTATACTATGACTTGTTAATATCAACATGGAAGAGGTGATAAGTTAGGAGCAATGATGGTATAACAGCTGCCCCCTCTACCCTAAAGAAGCTCCAACACTGAGCCAGAGTGTCTAAATAGTAATTGCGACCACAAGATTAATAATTCTCAACCATTGCTGTTTATACAATCAATGACCAATTTAACAGAATTCAACTATTCAAGCTTACCTCATATTTGCATACTCAACTTTTGAATGCATTACCCATGCTAATTCTCCTGAAATCAAATCAATCATTTGTTTACACAGGAAGTAGAATAGTACTAGTCATTTACACCTCTCACACTTCATCTCAAATACTTATAATATATAAACTAAAGTCCTATTTAACCAATAATTACACAACCAGCTAACTTTAGCATTGGTAGTTAAATATGGGTAGATTTAAGTAAGTTTGGTAGCTGGCTAATCAGAGTGACGTATTGGGAAATGTTTGAATTGCTTTATTAACGAAAAAGTAATGGATAAAAGCTCTTGCTCCTGATTCAGAGTTAAAGAAAAATAGTGGACAACCTATTATGCATTAGCCGTGCAAGTGTACACTAAAAGCCAATTTGACAATGTAGAAGGTACTACAATCAAAGTAACTACTGTAACAATTGAGTTTTTTCCTGCACTTACAAATTAAATGTGGAATATCTATAGTTCTGTTCTTTATATCTAAGCAATAAAATTACTTTCCTCTCCTCTGGTTACTTCTTCCATGGTTTCAAAACAGCGAGTACGATGATGGCGGCAATGGCCAGGAGCAATATAATGGAAATCATCATGCATTTTCTTGATTTCTTTTGCAAGCTTTTTGCAGTTTGGAGAGCGTCGTTACCCAGTCTCACATGATCAGTTGCATTTGTCACCTGTTCATTACAGAATGGCATTTTAAAAAGACATGATTAGATGTCCGAAATAGTAAATATTTTCCTAGTAGTTCAAATCTTTTGCAATTGATGCAGTAGTTACATTTTTCTTTCCAAACAATAAACATGGAAAATGCTACTGATGCAAATTAGTTCCTCCAGTATAAACAGTTAATATGATGATTATATATAGGTTTGATAGGAAATATCTATTTTTGGAGTAATTTTATTAAATTGCATAACTGGTATAAAGTAATGGGAGGAACAATTTTCTGCACAAGTAAAACAAAGTTGGTAACGTATTAAGACTCAACACAAGAGGAACTCGCACCAAATGTACACAATAGTCATCACTCTTTTAAGCAATGGAATAAACTTTAGTTTTTTGTACTGTTGAAAGCATTCATACTTTAACATATAATATGATGTAGCCACTATCATACAACTAATTTTATCCGCACATCAATTTTAGTGCATATGTTGTCTTTTGATTTTTACGAAATATTTTTAAGATGCTCATACATAAGAAAGATAGGAACCGAAAAAAGAGGTACATATATAAATATTTAAAATTTCATGGTTATAAGATGAAACAGTGAAGGGTAAGGGTATAAGCTCAAAAAATCAATTACGAGATTATAAGTAGGTTTTGTACGTCCATGGTAGAAATCTGAGGCAACAATGCAATATATTTGTTGTTTTAGCAGAGATTAAAAAGCACCAATGGTAAAAGAATTGTATAATTCAAGTTTTTTGTTCTTAGCAATGCTATAGTTTTTAACTTTCACAATCTAAATATCTAAAACGAGTGTGAAAATAGCCCAAATATAAAGAGATAAAAAGTGTTGTTTGAATAGGTAAAAATGATCCAAAAGGTGAAGTTTGTTTTTCCTTATTCAGATAGGTAGAATAAAAAGAAGAAAAATAAACTCACATATTGCAGGTGCTTATTTGGATAGGTAGAAATGAAAGGGAAAAATAATCATTGTATGTGCTTAGATACTGTTTCCAATTTTATTTAAAGCTGTTTTTTGTGCACCAAGAAGATAAACTATGAACAATAATACCTAAAATATCATGTAAGTTTTGTACTAAACAAACAGAATGCAAAGAAACAAGTAGAAAGTGTAAGAGATTTTATAATAATAAACATTTGATGAAACAATAAATTTTTTATTATGATATTTGTCACAATTGAAGCAATTTAAATTTTATATCACATAATGTATAGTTCAAACATCAAGAAACGAAAAACTGATCCCTAATCCTATTCAATCCCAAACACATTACTAAAGTGTTTCTTTTATCTTCACTCCTATTTCTATTTTTACCATATTTATTTTCACTCACCTTTTCCATTTCTCTAATCCTCGCCAAACGTAACCGAAGGTAAAAGTAAAAGGCATAAAAGCAATATGTTGGGAAATTCCTATTTCACTTTCACCCTCAACTTTTGGTATACCTCCTACTTAGATTATTCGTAGGCATAAGAAGAGAAAAATTAGTAAAATAATGATGTTATCACTTTCTCAAATTAGTAAGTCTTAGCAATTGAAAATAAGTCATAGATGGATGACCAAGCAAGAGTTCAAGAGCTAATTCAGAATTCTAACAGATGCATTTTCTTCTGAAATTCAAATAAAATTCATAAAGACATTCATTGCAATAGGTCGAATCCAATATATAATGTTTATTCTACTACCTTCTACAATATTATAAAATACCTCTAAAATACTATAAAGTATCTCTAAAATATTTTCAACAATTAGATTTTATTATATTTTATAATATCTTATGATATAATAATTGCTTATCTAATACATATAATATTTTATAATAATTAATTATCATTAATAATAGAATCAGCATCCCACCGTTAGAAGTACTCACTTAATCAACAATTACAATAACATAAAAGATGAAAATATCAGTTAATGAAAGTAAATCAAACCAATAAAAAATAATAAATTTGTTTATAGGAAAACATTAAATATATGAAAACTTAATTTTTAATAAATAAATAATTAAAGTTCAATAATGAATTCGTCTTAATTAGTTTCGAGGCATAATCAATGTGGTCAAGATCATGAAATAAATTAGGTTAGGTAACAAATTAAATAAACATAAAAAACAAGTGATAAATCAATTAAAATTAGTATCAATATGAAAAGGAACAAAGATGATTTATTTTTAGGAAATTAAAATTAAAAAAATGGTTCATATAAGAAAGAAAAAATATATTGAATAAAAGAATGAAGGAATCAAGGAAAGATAAAAAGAATTCGTGAAGAAGTAAAAAAATTCAAATAAGGATAAAAATACTAAGAAAGATCCTAGGAGATTTTTCCTAAGAACGACAAAAACTAGCTGTTCAGAGGAGGAACGTATTTCATAATTGTTTTGAGAGAATAAAATCTCATTGAAATTGAATGTGAAAAAGTTCGCAAAGTAGCCAGATAACTTTCTAATTTATACATATAGAGGATAATGTATATTGATATCCACGTAAGTGCCTAAAATAATAATATTTATAATAATAATAATAATAGTAATAAAAATTATGCTATAAAATTATTATTATTATTATTATTATTTATTATATGAAGAAAAAGAAGATGATGAATATACATAATATGATATCCTACAAAGAATTGGGTTAAGAAATAAGATGGTAAGAAATTAAAAAGTGGAAAATGAAACTTGTCACAGAAAAAAAAAAAAGTTAGTGAATAGAAGAAGCAAATATATCAGAAAATGAGCCTTTGAAATACCTATAGAAGCTGCAGAAACATTTTCACAGGTATTCACCAATTTATGTGCACCTTGACTCAGTCCTAGCCAACGAAATCACATGGTCCAAGATAAAATGGAACTCTTCATTACTCTCTCACGTTTATACAAGGTTATTACGTACGCTAATAAAATTGTTAGGACAACCTTGTATTTTTGGTAAACTACCGAGGAGCACTATCTTAAACCAGCTGACAAAAATGAGAACTATGAAGAACTAAAGAATGTTCTCTACGGATGTGCTTTCTATCAATAAAGAATATCAATGCAAGATTGCAACTAGACAATGACAGAAAAAACAGCTTTATAGAATAATACAAGGAAACACAACACCCTGATAAACCTTTGAGGGCTACAAAGAATATGAATTTATATCGTGAGACACGACAATGAATGTATTCAGAAATCAGTCACACCACACAAAACAAGCATCTCGATCATACAAAATAAGAAGGCTTAAAAATCCCGCTCTAAGATGTCCCTTTGACACAAATGCATATGTTATAGACAAAAGGTACACAGGGCCACACACTCGAGCCCTCTAGCTACTCTTCCAAGGTTTGAGAACACCCACAACTATGATAGCTACTATTATCAACAGTATAATGATGGCAATGCACATCCATTTTCGTGAGTTCTTCTGGAGTTTCTTAGCATTTTGAAGTGCACTTGTCCCTCTCTGGACATGATCGACTGCGTTGTTGACCTGAACAAGCCTCTCATTAACGCAAAATCAAACTAAATATGCCCTGTATTCCACATACACATGCATACAAACACAACATTAAGGGTGTGATAGGCGCAGAGTGAACAAACCTGACTTTCAATGTTATCTAGAATTTCTCCTTGTGCATCAACTAAGACTGCCATGTCAAGGTAAATCTGCGAAATGGTAAAATAGAGTTAGACATGCTATGCTATATTATTACAGCTAGATTAAATATTTAAGACTGAGATCTTCGTGTAAGCAAACCTGGTGTAAATCAAGAAGTTTTTTCTCAATCTCTTTCACAGCATCATGTCTCTCCTGAATTTCTTCTACTGTGTTTACTACCTGCAAAATCCAAGTTTTCTTATGTTTTAATTCTCCAAACAAGTGAAGTGAAATCATAACTACAAGTTTCCAAAATGAAACAATTTGTTTGACTACGCTCTCCCCCAATCCCCTGAAAAAAAAATTATCATCTTTGGCCATGAGATAAAAATGTGAAACCTCACTTTACTAAATAAAGTTAGTGTAAATAGAATAATATGTATCAATTCAATCGTGAATTAATTTTCCACTAAGCCTTTTTTTCCATGTACTGAACAAAAAGAGGAAGACAGAAAAAATAACATAATATGTTGAACTTTTCGAGAGGAAAAGATAAACTCTAGTTAAAATCACAAACCAAGTACCTGTCCTCGGCCTGCTTCTAGGATTGCTCTCTGGAAGATTTGCTCACTGTTTCCAGTTTCTATCAGGTGATCTATTGTCTATCACAGTCAATGATGTCCAATTACAACAAAATTTATATGCAGTGAATATCTCATCTCAAATCACAAACTCATGAGTTAAGCTCACCTCATCATCTGGCCTAGTCCCAGTAACTGTAAATCAAATCAAGTAATCACAGTGTCACAAAGTGAACACAATTAAACACTTTATAATATATAAGTTTAAAATAATAATAAAAAACAATGGTACTGCCATAGTGTACCACTGGGATGAAGAGTTCAAACCTGTTATAACTCTTCTCTCCACAACCTCACGATATTCATCTTGTATTCTTTGTCTAAGAGTCTAAAACACAACACATTGATGAGAAGACAGACAAGAAAATGGAAAAACAGCTTCTGCTGTTAGGTGTTCAAAACTAAACATACCTGGAACTCTGTCATGAGATCCTTGAATTTTTTAGCCAAGGCACTATGGTTTCAAGGAAAAGTAAATAATTCAGTTTTCTGGGTCCTTTTATCAAGTACAATGATAAAGACTTGTACAACCAACTTACTTTGTCATATTCATTCTTGCTCTGTCAATACCTGTTCCCTTCTCACAGCCAGGCTTTTGTCTATTAGATAGGTTCTGCACAAAACAATTCATGATCAAATAATTTTCATACTTGTCTGAAATTTTACAATAAATTAACATCCAATAAAACTATATTCAGCCAATAGCTCAATACATCTCTGTTTATAGCCTCAATCTTTGTTTTGACACCATGAGCAATCTTTCCAACTTCATCAATATCCTTCTCCATCCTTTTCTTGATACCTGAAAGTAATGTTATAGGTTTAACACTATTAAGTTTTGTTCGCATATATTGTAAATTCCAAAAGTATATCAAAAAAATTAAATTTGAAGCATAAATATTTATGTAACTTGCCATTGTTGCGGAAAAGACAATTTACCATGTGTCTGTCTGGCTATAGCAGCCTGACAAACCCAAATTAATATAATTTCAGCTCCAATACAAAAAATCCTTACAACGAAATTCAAAATGGATGGTTCAACTAAAGTATATCATTCCATCGTAACACCCGCTTAATGACACATGTTTTGGTAACAGATTTTATTCATTGTTCTAAAGAGCATCAAATTTTAATATTAGCAACAAATGCAGTATTAAGAAAAAAAAAAAAAAAAAAGTCAAAAAACAAGCTAAAAATAAATAACACAAAAAAAATAATTATAAAAAAAAAAAAAAAAAAAAAATAAAAATTAAAAAAAAAAAAA
>Ga0099822_1005394_pt1 | contig 16688 bp, 3 predicted proteins | sample CowpeawhiteBW_FD_76839 | JGI IMG/M metagenome (GOLD analysis project Ga0099822, IMG submission 76839) | Root nodule microbial communities of legume samples collected from California USA - Cow pea white BW | ecosystem: Host-associated > Plants > Roots > Nodule | place: USA: California | collected...
AAATAATAAAAAAAAAAAAAAAGTTTAGTTAAATATATATATATATATATATATATATATATATATATATATATATATATATATATATAAGCTAGTAAGCAAGTTGTGCAATAATAATTGAATAATTAAAGAGTAAGGACCAAAGTCTTTTCTTTCTTCTAATAGTACGACAGTCAACTTATAATAATTCGATTTTGACCATTGGGTTTGAAAATTTTGGAGAAAATTAATATGTAATTTAGTCTTTATATGTATTATACATTAGTACTAACATTTATTTAATTATTTTTTCATAATAACTTATTTGTAAATCACCTTTAATTTTGTTATCAATTATTTTATCGTATTCATGGAACTATATTTTTTAAAGTTGGATATGTTAATATTTAAAGTACCTTTTCTATCAATAAACTAAATTAATGTTGACTAACTTATTTTCGCATGTTTTTTTATTTATTTTTATATGTACTTCTCTTTTCTATTGGGTGAGGCAATAAGTTAAAGAAATGTTTTTTTTTAAAATAAATTTTAACTTAAAAGCCTTTAAAATATGAGATAATTATGAAACAACTATTTCATTTTCAAAGATATTGTTTCAAGTTTTCAAGTAAGTTTTAAATAAATAAAAAGGTCAAACATAACCTACAATTTGGCCCATTAACTCATAAAGAGGGACCAACATACTTAACTTTGGGACACTTTAAAGACTAATTTGATTGATATTTTATAGCTTAGGAAATCAAGAATAAATTTTTAAATAAAAGTTTTAACTATAAACTTCAGAGAAGAATAAAAGGAATGTTTCTATAGTTTAAGAAACCCTAATAAGTAACCCTGCTTGCATATAATGGGTTGTATTTAAAGGTGTAAAATTAAGTTCAACTCTAAATAGATTTAAATTTAATTCAATTTACAAGTTACACATACAAAATTTTATAACTCAACCTAACTATAACTTCGTAAGTTTGTTTATTAAAGCATATATAATTGCTGCATGAAGTTAAGGTTAGTAAGAGGGTTCAAAATTGAATTGATCTAAAAATTTAACAGAATCAGCTCCAAAAATTCTAGATTAAAATAACGAACTTTTTATCGATTTGGATTTTATTTTTCAAGAATTAGGTGATTCAATTCAATTTCAATTTAACACAAATCGATTCAAAAACCGAATTGAAAAAAAAATATTATTTCACTTATAAACGATATATGTCAATAATAAAAAAATTCTGTTGTGTCCAACTCGGTTCATTGTTAAAATTTTTATATTATATGAAAGTTTTCTTGCAAATTAATAAAAAAAATTTGCAAGAAAGAATTTTTTTTCTCCATTATTTATATGAATTTTAATTGACATGTAATTCCTTTGTAGATAGTTTTTTTTTACATATAAAATTTGTAAATATTTTATACAATTTTTTTTTGCAAAAAGTGTTTTATACAAAATATTTTGCAAAAAATTAGTAGAAATTTCTTGCAATTTTTTTATAACAAAAATTATATGTATTTCCTACGAAATTTTTTTCAAAACAAAATTGACAGAAAATATAAATTATTTTAGTAGTACATGCACTACAAAAAAAAACGACTTTAGACAACACTAAACAATATCACAGGTATAAAAATGTGGTATAAACATAGTAAAGGTAACACTTTTTTAGGTGTGGCTTAAAAATTATCCTAAGCAACATTTATATAAATGTTGCTTGTAAACAGTGTGAGATAATCCATAGAAATATGGTCTAAAATATATTAAAAATTAAAGTTTTTATATTAAAAATATTTTATCCCTCCTTTTTTGACTACAAACTCAGTTTCAGAAACGTGAAAATTTGAATTTCTTCCCTCCCTTTGGTTTTAGATTGAAAACATGAAGAGCTCATAGTGTTGAAAATATGAAATTTTGAGAAACACATATGAAAATCGAAAAATTGGTTTAACACTGATAAAACGACATATCCTTTATCAATGAGTGAATACAAACTAATGTATTGTTATATGATAAAAAAAGTTGGAAAACAAAAATCAAGGATAAATTTTTAGAAATTCAATTTTAATGTTAGATCAACTCGTCACAAATTTAACTTGAATCCATTTAACTCAAAATTTAACTAAATTAAGTTGTTTTTAGTATATGTTTAACAAGTTTTAAACTTCTTTTTTTTAATTCAAACCAACTCAAACTTATAGTAAATTAGATTGACTCTCGTATTAGAACTCATATTAACATTCTAATTGTGTGACAAAACCATATTGCCTTCCATTTTAAATATAAAAAATTGAAAAAATTGCTATAAGTATTAATCTATAATACATATTTAAGTTTTATCTATTAAAAATAATATACTTAATTATATATTATATAAAATTAATGAAAATCATAATATAAAGGATCACTTAATCCTAACATATTTTTATTCATGTAGAACTAGATTTAAATAAATATCTTATAGTAAGATGGTTAAGTTAAAATGTTACGGGTGAAAAACACGACTTCAAATAAGATATTTCTTTTACATGTCTAATAATTTTTTTTTCGATGATTCAAATAGTATGAGATTCAATCTCCTTAAACAAAGTAAGGTGTTGAGGTGTTATATATGAATATAACAATCATAATTGAAATGAAAATTTAACTAAAAATTAGTAACCAGAAAAGTCCTATTTATAAAATCGTCACTTAAAAAAATAGGGTTTTCGAAAAATAATAATCATTAGTAAAATTGGTAAATATTTCGTGCAAATGATATAGTTAAAAAGAAAACACTTCATAATTTTTTGAAATAGAAGTAGCAAGGAGAGTCAAAGTTAATGAGTTAAAGCTAAAAAGAGCATTGAATTGAAGTTGAATTTAGTAGAATGGAGAGTGAGTCATATTCATTGAATGAAATGAAAGAAGCATTGTGTTGTGGTAAAAGGTTAATTAATAGTGTGATTAATTGAGTGGGGATTAATTTGAATGATAGCAAGTACTTCCTCTTTATAATTGAAAATAGGTATGAAAATTAAAGATTCAAGGATAGGGATGCTTGACTTTTCATGCATATTTTGTTGCAAAATTCTTGAAAGCCACATAATTATTTTAAATTAAATAGCAATTTAAAGTACTGTTTAATTAGTAAAAAGAATTTAATATTGGAGGAGTTAAAAATTATAATTTTAAAGTTTGAATTCTTTAGTAATTTTTCTTTATTGTTCATCTGATGTGTATTCAAAATATATCAAAATATATTGGTGATCAATAATTTTAAAATATATATAATTACTTTTAAAATAGTAAAATAATGTATTTTTAACGTTCGATCGAAAAATCAAACTCCATAATTTTGTATCAAAAAGTTAAAAGACTACATTACTATTTAATGCTTAAATTTTCTTTAGTGCACCGATACATAATCTACCATTTAATAGTATGTTCAGCTTTTTATACGTTGTGACTCATCTTAATTAAGTAATTGTAATTTTAAATCTTTAGCTATTCCTACACACTACTAATAAAAATATGTAATTTTATTTTATATTATTTAATTCTGATTATATGGTGCAAGTTCGATCTTATTTTTCTATGGATTTAGAAAATCCTAGAGATTTCTCAGCGTACATTGATTTATGTAACTACTTTTCATCCAATGATTTGAATTATACGGACAATATTTTAGTCTATATTTGTAAAATTTAATCAATTAACAAAACTAACAATCTCATATTTTTTAATACTAAGTTATTTATTTTGAATTTCAATGTATTCTGTCTTCAAATATATAAGTTTAAAAATATTAAAAAAGAATAATTTATATTTATTTAATATTTTGCGCTTATTATTTTTTAGATAATAAAAAAAAGTCATTATGAGTGAAGAAATAAGTACCAATAGTCCCTTAGTATGATTAATTATCCTACCCACGCATGAAAGGATGAAAAAACACAGGATTAAGAAAAAAAAAATTAAAAAGCTCTCGTTTTCTTTTTTCTAGGTTCGTATTCTTCTTAGAACATTATACATATAAGAAATAAGAAAGATTAGAGTTAAACTTTATCTACAATTATCTATAAAATTTTCTCTTCTTTTTTTTTATTTACTTTTTGTTATTTTTTATTTTATAAGTTTACTTGAACTTTTATTATTTGAAAATGAGTAACTTATATTTATTCTATGAATTTCTAATTGGGATTTTTAATTTGTGTATGTATTTCTCTTAATGGTTCCTACCCTTTAGTGTATGTATTTTACTAAGTACAGTATGACCCAAATACCCAAATACTGTACTAAAGATCCGATAAGTATGGAATGCAGATCATATTGCAGGCCGTTTCTTTCTGCACCGCTATAAATTTCTCCCTGCACCCTCATAAACTTTTGTATTTCAAATTGTGCAACGTAAAATATAACTTTACATTCTGAAATATGTAATCTAAAATTAATTTTTTTATTTTATATTTCAGAATATATAATTTGGAATATATATATTTTTATTTTAAAATATAAAAAATATATTTTAGATGGTACAATCTCTAATATACTTGTATTTTGTATTATGCAATTTTTTTTATTATGTAATCCAAAATATACAATTTGAAATACAACGTTTTTATATTTTAAATTATACATTTTCAAATAAAAAATTCATGATAGTGCACGCTAAATTTATGTACTGCAGCAATTAATTTTGAGTGGGCCAAGACCCAGATTCATCGGAGGCCCTTCTATTTGCATACCCGAACTGCTATTTACACTAGATTTTTCTTTTATTTATTTTTTATCATCAAATGTATCTATGTAAACCTTATTCTTTATACTCTCCATTCTAATTTTTATCTAGATCATTCTTATCAATTTTCATTCTTTCTCTATTGAAGGTAAAAAAAGAAAAGTGAATTTCAATGCAATTTTCATTTTAAATAATCATTTTCAAAATCATCAAAAGGAGTAAAAAATCAGTTTCATATTCATCTTCCAGAAAACATTATTTTCCTCAAATGCATTAAATATATTGCCTCCTATATCATAAATGGCTATTTGGTAGCTTAAAAATAATTATTATACATGTATTATGCTATTTTTTTTTCTTATACCTGTTTTAAGTTTTGAATAAAGGCTTGCTTGAATGATCAAAGGTGGAAGAGAGTTAAACTCTTTTTATTAATATCAAAATAGAGAGAATCAATGAAACTTGGTGACCATTGAGTGTAAGGTATGCAATATCTATATTTTTGGTGACTATTGAGTTTACAGGAAATATGGACTTTATAATAAAAAGGAATTTTTTTTCTCTTACCAATATCTATATTTCAACATTCTTTCTTTCAATTATTCTTTATGAAAGTACTCTTTCCGCAAATGACGATACATAACTCATTCTCTCATTTATTAGAATTAAAGATAATTGATTTCACTCTCATGTGATTGCACTTTTTATTATTCATATAAAATTGTTATGGTTATTGTTCTTGGTCAATAAACTAATTGCATATTTGTCTTTGTTTAACTATAACTGATAAATTTGATTGAATTGTGATAAGAAGAGACACATCAATAAATTTTATGTTTATACGAGATTTTTCTTACAAATTTATTAACAAATAATTATAAGAAAAGATAATTTTTATCATTTTATCTAAAAATTTTAATTGATAGATAATTCCTCCGTAAATAATTATTTTTTACAAAATTATAAATTTATAAGTATTTTCGATAATTTATTTTGTGAAAAGTATTTATACAAAATATTTTTATAAAAAAATTGATAGTAATTATTTACAATTTTTTTATAACAAAATTTATAAATATTTTTTACCAACAAATTTTAAAACAAAAATAACAGGAAATTTAACTTTTATTGGTGTTTTATCTTGATTCTTGTACCAAAGGTATGAAGTTGCTAGTGTGATAGAAATATATTCATTGCTTGATTTATAAATTTCGTTTTGTGTAGCTTGATTTAAATCTCTTCAATTTGCTTTTTCTTATAAATTAAAATAAAAAATAGTTTAAGAATTTTTTTTATTATATTATTCAAAAAATTTAAATATATAATATTATAACTTATATCATTAATATTTATAAATTAAATACACTTATTTAATATGTAAAAATAATAATAATTAAATTTATTTAATTAAAGATATTAATTAATTAAAAAATAGAAAATATTTATATAGTTAAATATACCTTAATAAATATCCATCTCTTTATATATACAAAGAAAAAATGAAAGAAACATTAAAAAGTTACTAAGCTTTTAATAAAACAATTCAAGATTTTCAACCCACTCACTTATCATTTCTGAGCAATTCATCTCATTATTTTTTGAGTGGACCAACAACATGTTAGATCATAACGGTTCAGAATAAATTGTTTTGTCACCCTTAAATTTATTAAATTCATCAAAAAATGTAATATGCTGGTAGTATTAATCAATTAAAAATTAATTAATTTATTTTATCATCTTAAATTTATTTTCATAATGATTGAAATAAATATCAAGATTTTTATTTATTTTTTTAATTATAATACATAATATTTTAAAAAATTCCTCCTTCACACACACCGGTAATGAAATATAACAATGATTAGAAAGATATTTTCTGACCTTCAATAATGAGGCAGAAGTTTGATAGCAACACAGCATATCATAAACATCTTTAATTTTACTATATACACCAATAAGTGAATGTCTTTGTGTGGAAATTCACAACACTTTTAACTATGAATTCAATTTATATAAATTAACATAATTTCTGACCTAAAATTTTAACATAATAAATTTATAATTTTTTATATATTATTTAAATATTTCACATAAAACTTAAACTTGAATTTTTTTAATACAGTGAACATCATCTTACCATAAAGGTTTACATGTTCGAGAAAAAAGAAACTGACATTTAAAAACATCATATATGCAATGCATATGCTTCTCACAGGTATTTGAAATTTTTGTGGACATTGAATTTATGTCTTCATTTTTCTATAATCCCATTTGTCTTTTCGGTTATTCATTATACACCGTTTAATTAACAAAGTAACACAAAACTTGGTCAAAAACATCAATAACAAAAGGTTGGAAGATTATATATAATTTAGAGCAATACAAAACCACCAGTCGCTTCAAGTTTTGTCACCAAAATAAAATCAAATATGCACTAATAGCATTAGCACTTGTCTAAGGTACTATATATAATATAAGAGACTTAAAGGACTATATTATAATAAAATAAAAATTATCATGTTACATGATTATTTTCTTACAAATTTTGTTAAAAAGATTTGCAAGACTTTTTTCTGTTATTTTTTCTAAGAATATTTTTTTTTTATGAATAATTATTTCCTACAAATTATAAAATTCGTAAGAACTTTTTATAAAATTTATTATGAAAATTATTTTATACAAAATATTTTACAAAAGAAATTGACAACAATTTTTTGTAATTCTTTTTCATAACAACTTTTGTAAGCACTTTCTGAAAAAAAAAAAGAAATTCAAAACAAAATTAATAGAAAATATGAGTTTTTTTAGTAATGTATAATCGAATTATGATTTTTGGATAATTATATTTTTGAGTAAAATATGTGATTTTAAATTTTAAATTTAACGTTCATCTTAATTAATAAATATATATATATATATATATATATATATATATATATATATATATATTAGAGTCAAGATCACAATTATTCCACGATGTAAATTAACCGGATGGAATCACAATAAAAATGTTTGATTTTGAATAAAATTATTAAGAAAAGTTGTAGCTAATGATACTCATTTTATCCAAATATAGGGTATAAATAGTGAACTCACAATTTGCACAACTTAACCATGTTAAATGGGTGTTATTTAATTTTGAAAGAAACATGGTATATATAAAGTGCATGTGAAATGTGATTATGTAATGTGATTGATTAGTCTAATCAGACATAAAGTGAAGTATGTGAGAAAGAAAAGGTTACCTTTCATAGAGAGCTTGTCCAGCTGCTGCACTGCTGACTAGACCTTCTTCTTTTCATCTCTTCCCTTAAAACTCATCTATGTGTCAATCAATACCAAAACAGAACATTATTTAAGATTAATCCAATTAATCTCCAACTATAGTTGTAATTGTGGACTTTGTCTGTATGTTTGTTAATATCCAAAAGTCATTAAAATAAAAAGAATATTTATAGTATATACAAACTTAAAACTATGATTAATATTCTTTTAACAAAAAGTTATGATTTTTCTCACTTATTAACTTATTTAGGCACAAAAAGGTCAAGCTTACGGCTTGAAGAAAATAATCATTCTCAATATCACGTGTCAATGTTAACACAATCTTCGGTTATAATGTAAAAGTTTTCGTTATTTTTTAGGTTTACTTCTAAATATTCTTTTTAATTTGAAATAAAACAAACACCTATATGAACAACTCTAAAAATTCTAAACCCTTTTCTTGTACATCAAAATTTATATTATAAAAGAGTGAAAGTGTAGTAAAATGATTACGTAGATGGCAATAAAAAACTAAGGTTGTGTATTTGTTTGTTGACATGAATGGTTGGTGAAGAAGAAAAGAAAAAGGTTGTGGAAAGGCCAAACAAACACCACAAACCCAAACTCTCACTGCCCAAGTGGCCTTAAAGCCTGGAACACTTCTCAAACCTTATCTTCATCATCTTCATCATCATCATTATCATCATAATCTTACTTTTTTTTTTATAATCAAATGCCAATTATATATATATTTTTTTTAATTCCTCATCAAAATAATAATCAAATGCCCAATCATGCCATATTATTTCTTGGCCCACCAACCCTATCTCTTGTCTCCCTTGTCAACCTTCTATTGTAATTTTTTTTTTTTTAATTTAGGGGTTTTCCTTGTCATTATAATCCTTTCAAAATTACAATTTTAAAAGTGGTTTTATAAGGTTGAATTTTTCTCAAAATTAATATTAAAATTTATTTTATTATTATTTAAAATATGATTTATTTATTATTGTCAATAAAGTTATAAGATTGGCTTAATAAAAAAAATTAAAAAGAATGATTAAAAAGGTCGTGGTTCAACTTATCTATTAATATTGAAAAGATTTTATGTTAGTTTGAAAGATTTAAAAAAAAAAAGTTGAAAAAATTGTGGATTTAACTCCCCACTAAAAAAACCTCACGACGATATTAAACGATTAACATTTATCGATAAAAAAACCAAATTTATTATTGAATACTCTATATAATTTTAGATCTACAGATTTTATATTAAAGTATTTTTGACATTACTTGTAATAGAAACCTTACACTAATTAATGATATTAAAGTTTAATAGAAAGATTTATCAATTGCAATAGAAATCTTACACTGATTAATGATATTAAAGTTTATTGGAAAGATTTATCAATCATCCACTGTCCAATCATGTAGGAATGTTTTTAGTCATGCAAATTTTATCTTTAACATATGTTTGGTTTGAAAAATATGCTAAAGATCAAGTGTGATCTAAAACTTCTAAAAGAAATACTAAAATAATATACTAAAATTTACAACTTTTTCAACGTATATTATTTCATAAGAAACTTAGTAAGCAAACTATTATATCATAACCCTAATAATGTGATTATCTCTAAACCATTTTATATTTGATATGATTAATTGGAATGAGGCTAAACATCAAAACTAATTGGTGAAGTAGCATATGTCATGGAAAGGGACATCCATTAACTTTTAACCTTATTTTTCGTCTTTCTTTAGTTTCTATCTTCTTACTTTCTTTCTTGGTCTTATTTAGTATTCGTGCAAGAGAGTCTTGTGTTGTCTAATCCTAATTATTCCCAATCATCCTTTGGTTTAAACAATGCTTTAATATTGTTCACTGTGACAAAGTCAAGATGCTATTTAATTGTGCAACAAACCAGTAGTTGCTGAAAGTTCAATTTCACTGAATCACTTGTTAGTGCTTATGTTTTTTTTTTCTTATTCATAACAAATTTTAAAAAATAGATTTTAAGTTTAACACAATTTTATAAGACTGGTTTATAAGATGAGAAATTATAACACAATTTTGCACAAGACTGGACATTAATAGATGGTGTTCGATAATGGATGACATAATGACCTAACAAATGTTAGGTTATTAGGTTTTATAGAGGGGGTTTCACTGAGGAGAACAATACCAATGAGATCTGAGCTTAACCATATAAGGCATTGACCACACTCTCAACCCAAAACATTAAGATAATGAGTTTATGAGTCTTTATTCTTATATAGTGATCTACTTTCTTATTTCTAGCCAATGTGAGACTTAAACTTACACTTGAATTCCTAATAATCTCTTCTTTAAGTGTGAGTCTCTTCAACTACATTAGTACATTCCCCTTCCAACAAAAATATTCCCAACCACAATTACTTCTTTTTCTACCTTTTCTATACCACCGTTATTCTTAACAGGACACGCTTACCTAAATAAAATTCCTAACGTTCTTCTTGGATATCGATTGTTCCCATCCATTTACAAATACATGAACAAGATAAAATATATTAAAATTCTTACTAAAAAACACAAGTATGAATCCACGCTTTTCTCCCACATACTTTGTAGCACTACTATTGTAAAATTACAATTAGATTTCAGAATCAGAATTGACTTGAAAAAATGATTTAGAACAATTTTTTTTACTCTTTTTCGGTTTACTTCCTTCGTCAAATTGTAATATTCCTTCATATTACATTCTTATTTGATACCACTATACTAAAACCATTGGTATGGAACATATTGAAGTAAAACTTTTAACCATGCTTGAGTAGGGGGAATTTTTCTTCATGTAATTTGATGTTATCCGTCACATCAATTTCAATTTCTCAATCATGATACATTGAATCAATTGATTCGTCGGTGATTTGCTTATCAATCATGTCCTAACATGTATTTTTTTTTTTCCACCTAAATGGTTTGTTTTTTTAACTATGCTACATTACTACTTTTTGTTGGTCCTAGAAAATAAAAAATGAAAAATAAAAAATAAAACTAAACCACTTTTTGTTGCTTCACACTTTATTATTGATCCAAACTAATACTAACCGTGAATTTGTTTTGATATAATTGCTGAAAATAGGTACAAAAAATAAAGTAGGACCTACTTGTCATATATTCTAATAATATTCATTTGAAATCATAGTGGTAGGTGTTTTTCTTTTTGTATGATTTAACTATTTTTTTTCTCAATAACTTTTATATCATAAATAAGGGAAAATACTTTTAGCTATTCAATGGCATGACTTGATTTTTATTTTTATTTTTACTTTTTCTACTATTAATTATTATTCATGTTAGGTTTATACATGGATATAGAAGCAAAGCTAATGATGGAAAAGTTGATGTAATTCGTAGAGTAGCAATGATTTGATATTCTTTACACCCAAAAATAGAGAATCAAGTTCCCTTATTCGCACTACTAATGTCAAGATATTCCAAAATAATAAGAGGATAAAGAATTTGCTTCACACTGAATTTACCTCATAGTTCAAGTGCATCCTCATCTTAGGATTGCGACTTTTTTTTTTTCCAAAATAAATGAAAAGTATATATATTTATGTTTTGAATGTTACATTAACTGTTTTGTGTGTAATTACTAACTTTAAGGTTGATTAGATTTTAACTTCATATTTGATATCTTTAATTAAATTGATATTATAAACTTGTAATATATTAAAGAGAAATGATATTTGATAAAGTTTAGAGAAATTTTATTTCGTATATTAAGTATTCAAAATTTGTATTTTTTTTATTAAGTTTCTGGTGGTTATTTTATCTTTAAGGAACATTATTCTCTCTTTATTATCATAGCTTACATATTTTCATATGAAGAATAAAAAAATATTTAATTAAATTTTAAGTTTCTTGCTTAAAAGTTTTCAGTTGAGTTTTTATTAAATAATTTTATTTTTATATTTTTTAATTGATTTCTTGTCATCATAATAAAAATAAAAATTAAATTGAATTGATTTTTAATTTTTTTCGTAAATTTAAATATTTTTAATTAAAATATTTTGTTTTATTGAATATTTAAAATATTTATATTATTCAATTGAGTTTATCTCATCAATGGGAATTATGTGACCATTTGATTTTGCAGTTTCAAGTAAATCACTATCAACTTGATGATGAAAAAATATTTTTTCAACTCTAATTATTTTTATCAAAATACATCATTTTTGTGTTTGTTTTTGTTACGAGATTGATCAATGTACCAAATTATATCAGTAATAAAATTAAAAGTTCAATAGGGATTTGTAAACACTTTACAACTCTTTGTAATTTATATAACTAAATTAGATAACAAATCTCAAAAAAATAAAAATAAAACTCTTTTTTTGTACTTTATTAAAGGTTTAATTATGTCTTTAGTCCCTATTTTGGACTCGAAATCTCAAATTGGTATCCAAATTTTTTAAAATCTCAAATTGGTCCCTTTTTTAGTTTAAAAGTCTCAAGTTTACCCTTTCCGTTAAATATGGGTTGACGGCATAAAAGTCTAAAAAAATAAAAATAAAACTCTTTTTTGTACTTTATTAAACATATGATGTGCAATAATATATGATAAAGAATTCACTAAAATTGAGTTTCATGATCCAATTCAAAGTAAAAAACACCGAATAAACAATATTCTTGTAATTCCGACTCTAGGATTCACACTTTATGTAACAAGTTCTAATGTCATAGAAACAAGTCTAAACTTGAATAACAAAAACACTAATGTCTTAGCAATTTTTATTATATGTTCACATTAATGATCAAAATTATGATGTTTTGACTGACCGTTGATGTATTCTATTAAAGTTTATTCTAATAAAGTTTGTTGTTTGTTAAGTGTATTATCCAATCATTTTCGAATCACCCATCAACTATTGTTTGTTATGTGTTAGATTGCCATAACAACATCATTTCAAAATCAACTTCAAAGATCACAAAAAGAACTTGGTGGCCTCGAAAGATAATACATATATATATTAGGGTTTATGAGCAAAATAGTGAAATCTGATAATTTAGAAAGGAAAGATTAGAAAAATGTTATGTGAAAGGTTGAGAAACATGTTTGGTTGTGTGTGGATATGGAGTTTTCATTCTGACTTGCTCCCTTTGTGGGGCTGTCTCTCAACTCCTTTTGTTTCTTTTCAAGTGGTATCCCATCATCTCTCTCTCTCTCCACCATTTTACATATTCTCATGTCAACAATTATATAACCATTATAAAACAAAATCACATTCACAGTGGATTCTACATCTTAATCTATGCCCGCATGATATATGTTAGCTATATATAACTATACCATACGATTATATACTATTATATTATATTATATTTGTGAATCTTAGTTAACTAATAATTATTGTATTGGTTGACGCTAATTATTTTTAATAACTAGAAATATTTATGTTTGTGTCTGATTAGGGTAGATTTAGTTGATATGAACTAAATAAATAATAAAAATAAATAATGTTAACATTAGCCTAATTTTATTTTTTTAATATTTATATTTATTTAATTTATTATTTGTTAACTTTTATTTATTTATTTTCTTGTAGTAATTATAGTTGTTCTTGCTTTTCTTGTAGATAGTTATTATGTTTGTGATTCAAACACACTTTTCAAATAAATTGAGAAAAACTTTGGTGGACTCTAGAGGCTTTTTAAATAGAAAGTGTGATTCCCTAAATTTTATGACACAAATGAAATAAATGCATGGATATTATCGTATCTAGAAGATTTCAAGTTCTCGTACTTTTTTGGAGAAAGAAATGTCAATCCGAATACAAACTAATTTGGATTTAAAAAAGAAATTTACAATTAAATTATAAATAATTTAGATTGTAATAGCAATTCTTTGCCGGTATTTAATTTCTCATGTGAGTCTTAATTTAATCATTTTCATAATTAATCTTTTTTATACAACACCTTTAAAAGAAACTTAGTGTGACTATATAAAGAGACAAAGAAAAAAGAATAAAAAGGAAGAAAAATGAAGGAAAAACAACCACATTTGATTGTTAAAAAAGTTCTTTTCAAGGTAAGAAAAAAATTAAGTAACACTACGATTGTTAGAATATGTTATTACCTAGTGTGACTTTTATAATAAGGTTATGTGGTGGGTGTCTCTAACTCTATGAAACATGTGTAGTAATATAAATATAGAAAACAAAAAAATATATAAAAAATTGATTGTATATTATTAAATTTGTGTAAAATGTTATAAAATATGTTATATATACACACAACTAATCATATAAAATACACGTAAATAAACCTAAAACATGAATATATACTAATAATAACATAATGTTTAAATGTCATTGATTGTCTTTGGTGATGGTACAAGTGGCATCTTAGTAAGTGGATCATTGTAGGGTGGCATTCAACCACTACATCATGTATTGGATCTCTCCATTGAAAATTTATACCCTAAAATAAATATATAAGTAGCTTCAAAAGTACTTCAAGATGGAATCTCACATTATAAATTCAATTGGAATAGTATATAAATTGCTTTAATCTAACTCAACACTAGGATAAGAGTATAGAGATTGACTCTAGTTTGATTGGTTATATAAAATATTTTTGAAAAATTATAGTTGTGACAAAATAAGATTAAATTAAATATACCATTCAACTAAAATTCCACAAGTTATTCTTTTTTTTTTTTGTTCAAAGAAATTTATATTCCAAATTTTTATATTTCAAAATTTACTAAAAACATATTAGAGTAAAATTAACTTAAATTATACACTGAGACTTAGTTTTTTATAACTTATTTGTTTTAAAACGCTAAAGTGTTACTTTTTTACATTACACGTCCCTTGTTTTTAAGTTTTAAAATACTACACTTAAAATTTGTTATTATAATAATTACAAAAATAAATATAATTAAAAAAAATCACAGAGAAGACTGTTATAGTTTATTCTACATATTAAATTGATTCAATAAAAGTACTCATTTTCCTCTTCAAACTCTAGTGTATCTTACGTTCTGTTGAATCCTTTAAATTTCTATTCATTTTAAATCTTGAACTGTTTGAAAAAAAAATCAAACCTCAACTGTTTAAATAAAGTTGAAATTCCAAAGGATTAAATATGAGTAGAATTATTATAAGGAAAATGGTTAAAAAAAAACCTTGGGGAATTAAATTAAAATTTAATACAATTTAAACAACAAGAAAGTTACTTATTTTGGTTTTAAAATATAATATAAAGTTCTATGAGAAATTTTGTAGAAAACTATATAAAAAAATATCTTTTATAACTCTAAATATAACAAATCTAATTAATTTTACCTTCTATGTTAATCTTATCTCCAGAATGACTTTAATTTAATTAAAACGTCATTTTTAGTGACCCTCCATTTAGTTTAATGTCAAATTTTAAACAGGTTTATTTTAAACAAATTTAGTTTAAAGAATATTCATCTATTGTAGTGTGGATTTTTTTTCTTAGATTGGAAAGATAGTAACTATTTTTCTTTTTCTGAAAAGGAAAGTCTTTTTATCCAATGATGTTATAAGCAAATTTTACATTTAATAAAGTTCTATACGAATGGAAAGGATTAAGGAATATAATCACTTGTAGGAAAATTTTCTTTTGACATTCAATGAGTTTCAATTTTCATGCTTTTTTTGTTAATGTGGAAAGGTTGAAGATCTACACGATATTTATCTTATTGGTTAAGTAAATGAGACATTTTAGTAATATTTTTCCAGAAAAAAGGTTCAGTGAAGTCAACAACATCAATTCTCAATAACTTTGTCTTGTCAGCTTTCCTTATTGTTTTTTTTTATAATCATAGTTTTGTCAAATATTTGGTATCTTTATAAATCATGTTATTAGCTTTTCTTCTCAAATACTTTATTTTCATTGAAAAGAAAAAATCTTGATAATGAAACTAAAAGAATAGGGTAGTTAAATTTCAAAATGGTAGTTGCAACTTTAAAATTTAATTTTTAAATATATTTTTGTTAATTGAAATTTATTGAATCGTGAAATAATGGCACTTTCTCATCTTATTAATCAAAATTTACCTATAATTTTAAAATTAATTAACAAAATTTGTGCCGTAAAGATGAGCTTTTAATAATGCTCATAGATAATATTTATATTATAATACTTTTGTACATATATCTATTATATATCTTATCACATACAATAAAAAAAACTTATATATTAATCACATTTTCAATTTTATTTGAAATAAAATATAGAATTAAACATGTTTTTAGTCCCAAATTTTTATGTATGAAATTTATTTATGTATGAAACTTTAATATAATTTGATATTCAAACTTTAAAATATAAATAAATATAGATCTTATAACTCAATTATGTTCATTTTTAGAAATTTCAAAATGATGTTTGAGTTACTTATACTATTTGACATATTTTAATTAAAATATTATTTTGAGATGTTGTTTTATACACGTAAAAATATATAATATCATTGGATAAGAGAAATATATATATATATATATATATATATATATATATATATATATATATATATATAAAAATAAAATAAAAAATTATATATAAAAAAAAATATTTATAAATATATTTATTTTTATAGAGACATTTTTATATATATTTTTTTATATTTTTTTTATATATATATATATATATATATATATATATATATATATATATATATATATATATTTCTCTTATCCAATGAT
>Ga0099822_1005396_pt1 | contig 16685 bp, 11 predicted proteins | sample CowpeawhiteBW_FD_76839 | JGI IMG/M metagenome (GOLD analysis project Ga0099822, IMG submission 76839) | Root nodule microbial communities of legume samples collected from California USA - Cow pea white BW | ecosystem: Host-associated > Plants > Roots > Nodule | place: USA: California | collected...
CAATTTTAGACGTTTTAGTAATGATTTTGCAAGTCTATTTTGAGTATCAACATGTGCTACTGGATGCTTAACTTCAATTCCAATTGATATACGATACTCATGAAAAGCATGAGATGTAATTTCATCAGTATTATCAAAACAAATTTTCTAAATCGAATAATTTGGGAAGTGAGCTCTTAACTGTACTAATAACTTTGCAATTACTTGATTGCGAGTTGATAATAAACAAATGTGACCATCTATTTGATGCATCAATTAAAACCATAAAATATATAAATGTTCCACATGGTGGGTGTATTGGACCACAAATATCACCCTGTATTCATTCTGAAAATGAGATTGACTCATTTTTTATTTTTCTGATAATGGTCTAATTATCAACTTTTGTGAACATATAGTACATGAGAACTCATTAGTCTGAAGAAGTTTCTTGACTCTTAAGTGGGTGTCAATGCAATATCTTCATCAAATCTTTATGCATTAAAGTCATTTGTGCTAACAACTTTTCCTTTTAAATTTTTTTCCACTTTTAGAGTTGTGTGAAAAAGTTCCTCCAATGTGACATAGTTTTGCAATTCCACCACATCTTGGATCTCTTGGTTTTATCCATGTAAGAACCTTGCCATCTTGGCATCATTGTTTTCTTCCACTTAGCATTTCATAAGAAGCTTGTCCATCTTCGTGTAGTATTCCTCCGCATTTTTAGATCCATGCCTCAACCTTTGAAGTTGAAGGAGAAAATATTTCTTATGATGCTTAGGTATGAATCTCTCTCTCAAACATTTTTCCAAATCATCTTAAGTTTGAGTGGGTTACCTCATTTTGAATAAGGTTCCACAAGCATAACCCTCAAATTCAAGCATAACAAGTTTAATAATGTCCAAGTCCTTAAGTTCAAAAGAAAAAGAAATTTGTTCTACTTTCTTTTCCCATTCCTCATACACATTGGGATCAAATATGCCTAAGAACCTTGAAAATTTGACAATATTTTTTACAATTAATTTATCTAGTTCAGCTCTTGGATGGTGCCTCCTCTCACGACTTTGTCTTTGGCTTCTTCTTGAAGGTTCATAAAAGGCCTCCATCTCACTTCCAAATTACGTGTAAGCTCTTAAAGAATTATGAAGCTTTTTCTCTTCCAACTTTTGGATTCGTTTGCTTTGTTCTTCCAAGTGGTTATAGATGCTTAAGGAAGATTTAAGGTCAGTCCATATTGAAACTTCCTTCCTCTTTGCAATTCTTGGCTGCCATTCCTAGAAAGATGCATAAAAACCTATAAAATAAGCCACAAAACTACTTCTAAAGTAGTGTAAATGTTAGTAAAAAGATGTCCTATCACTCTTTAGTGTTTGTGCTCAAAATTTTCGTCCTCTCCACTAAGAAAATAGTAAAAATATGGTCTAAGAAAATAGTAAAAATATGGTGTATAATGATCAACACTTAGTTCGCTCAAGAGAGAGTAAAAGAGTTCTCAAAAGTTACTTCAAAGTCCAAGTCAAGAAATACTATCTTTTATGTGAAAGATATGAAGCAAATCAAAATATACTTAAACCTTAAATTCTTTGAAAAGTGGTAAACAAAACCACGAGAATCAAAGAAGACAAATTGGAAATGCTCATTAAAAAAAGGTAATAAAATATTATATCAACTCATTTGACAAGTGACTCAAAAATGAAAAAGAAAAACTTGAAAAGGACACGAGGAAAGGTAAAATTCAAGCAAAAATTTCACTCATATGAATCATGTTAAATGTTCTAATGAAGGCTACCAAACATATACACATTCAAAGAGATAAAAGTCATTCAAATGAATTATACAATTCGTGAATCCCCCTGTGGAAGTCAAACAACAATTTGTTTCAAGAAACTAGGACAAACTAGTCATGAACTACCACTTTTTACTTGATTTTTTTTTCCTTTTGCTTCTTTTTCATTTTTGACTTTTTTTCTTAGCCCAATATGGTTTGATAATTCAGATTAACATGTCCCTTGAAGATTTGATTGTATTTGGTAATTTGCTTAAAACAATTACTACAAAACTACCAAAACAGAAAAGGGATTCAACAATTACATATGTGTTCATGAGTCTAAAATCATCTTACAAACATGTATAATTTTAGAAAAACATTCAAAATAAATTTAACACTTTAAAAACTATAGAAAACAATAGAACAAGACATAGACTAAAAAATTAAAACAAGGATAAAGCACGTGAAATTAACCAAGCATCAACATCATACCCATTTTCCTAAAAAAAAATTGACCTATTTTGGAAGAATTTGATATAATGACTTGATTAATGGAGTAAACTAATGAAACAAAACACAACATATATGGATAACATGTTTATCATTCTACCAAATCAAGAAAGGAATACATTAATCACATCCAAAGAGAAGTTGGTTTCAAACCCATTGACAAGGAACACCTACTTGGAATGATGAAACACCTTCTTAGACTTGGGCTGATCCTTCTATCTTTGATACCACTTGATATGAACCTTATAATTTTGGTAGGATCTAGATCAGTCCCTCAAGGTGTATGAAAGACGAAACCCATGCTTGAAGATCCATTAATGGCAGAAGAAAAAGAAGAAATAATAAACACCATAGGTTAGACTAGAATATGGAGTAGAAAAACATAATCAAGTAAAGAAATGAAATGAAAAATGGATTAAGGAAGAGAAATGGAAAGAACATGCCACCTTCAATTAAGAATAAAGGATAAATGCAAGATGATTCACCACTTGAAAAAGATTTCCAAGATAATAACCTGAACGCTAAACTTCAACTCTCAATCCTCAGAAAAAGAGACTTCTCAAATGCTCACAAAAAGACTCTAGGAAACCTACTATATAAAGGTGATGATCCCACCCATGTATCTTCCCAAAACATAATCCTAGATTCTAAACCTACTTTCCACTCTAAGTTCTCGTCAAACCATTTTCCTTCCTCTCCCTCTCCATAATGTCCTTCCACCAACTTCATGTATAATGTTTTCTATTTTATCCTTTTAGTCCTCTCCAAGAGCCATATAAATTGTAGGATATCCTTTCATAATCCTTGTTCACTCGTGCGCAATTTTCATTCCCATTGAGCTAAAAGAGGTTTGTTGAACCATTGGATGTCTTTTATTCCAAGTCCTTTTCATGTTTAAGTTTACATAAATTTTCCATTTCACCTAGAAAATCTTTCTATCCTCATGTCCCCATCTTCACAAAAAGCTTCTTTCAAGACTATTAATAGTCTTACAAACACCTATTGGGACTTTATAAAATGAAAAATAGTAAAGTAGTAGGGCTGTTACTATTGATTTTGTTAAGCATATTTTTCTTTCAAAAGATAAATGTATACCTTTCCAAGTATGCTTTTAGTGAGTAAAACATTTTTGAGTGCTTTTTTGGGTTGTCAAATAGGTTGCTTTATTGGGTTACCTCTTACAACCATACTAAGATATTTGAAAGGTACTTCCATTGTATTACAATTTAAAATACGTGAGTAGCTCATTAAATCATTTTTATCTACGCTTAAGGCTCAAAATTTTATTTTATGCAAATTAACTCTAAGTCTTGAAGTCATCTTAAAGCACCCAAGTATGCTTTTAATGACTAAAAAATTTTGGCCGTTTGTTTTACACACGAACAAAGTGTCAACCGCAAATTGTTGAAGGTTAACACTGACCTTATTTTCCTTTACTTCCATCCCTTTACACTATTTTGTCCTAGCAACTTGATTTATCATTCCCAATAGACTTTGTGTCACTATTAAGAACAAAAGAGGTACAATCGGGATCCCTTGTCTCAATCCTCTTGTAGGGTTGAATTGTTTCGTTGAGATACCATTTATTAAAACTGAAACAGTAACAAATTCTATATATTCCTTAATTTAGCCTATCCATTGTCTACAAAAACCTAGTCTCCCGATCATAGTTCATAAACAACGTCAAATAGACAACTTTTTTTTATATAATTAAAGTTGACATTTGAATAACATTCTCTTCAATGCTATTTTATATAATATATAAAAAGAATTTATCATAATCAAATAAAACACTTACTTCATGCAACTAAAATTTGTCTCTCTGTAATATATATATATATATATATATATATATATATATTATAGTACATTATTTCCAGTTATATTTATCACAAGTCAAAATAGAAGCACAACATCATATAAGAAGACTCATTCAGTTGAGATAATGATAAAACCAGTGAAGAATGTCAAGATTCAAAGATTAAATTATTACAATTATAATGAACACATTGTGAGAATACTTTTATACAATGGTTTTCAAATCTATTATAACCTCAAGACAAAGATGCACTCAAAATAAAACAAAATTATTATAATTCTTATCAACATTATTATTATGCAATGGTTAATTCAAAGCTATTATAACCTCAAGACAAAGATGCCCTCAGGATTATTGTAGGACAAGTCAGTATGGAAATTTGTTGATAACAAGTCAAGAGTTTATATTCGAAGGAATTATGTGCAACAATGTTATTGATTTTCACCGAGCACTTAGGGTTATGGTCATGGCATTGGTTGAACTACTTGAGCTTGAACTTGCTTCCACAGAGTCATTCTTACTGAAAATGCCTGGCCTTTTAGGTTCATCCAAATCCATCTCACTTCCCAACATTAAAACCACTGAACTCATTGTAGGCCTATCCTCTGGATATTGTTGCACACACAATAGCCCAATATGGATGAAACGTAAAATTTCTAATTCAATAAATGAGTCCTTAATGTTTGGATCAATTATTTCCAAAGTCTTTCCAAATTTCCACCGCGTCCATACCTATATACAAACAACATAATTGTTACAATTAAAACAATTAATGTAAATATCGTATAAGATGAACAAAATAATAATTAGTAAAGTGCTTACATGATCAACAAGGTTATATTGATTCCCACGATATGGTTTTCTATTTTTCCTCCCACATATTATCTCCAACAGTATAACACCAAAGCTGAATACATCAGATTTTACTGAAAACTGTCCATCAATAGCATATTCTGGTGCCATGTACCCACTGAAATTAACCATTGAAGAAAGATCAAATTTGCATGAATTGTCTGTAAATGAAAAAGGTTCCTAAACATTCACACTCACAATGTTCCAACTATCATATTTGTGTTTCCTTCAATCTCCTCTCTTCCAACAGTTTTAGCCAATCCAAAATCTGATATTTTTGGATTAAAATCCTCATCTAGAAGAACATTACTCGCTTTGAGGTCTCTATGGATGATTCTTAGTCGAGAATCTTCATGAAGATACGTAAGTCCTCTAGCAAGTCCACAAATTATGTTGAAACGCTTTTTCCAATCAAGTGATTTACCTTTGGCATGATCTGCGTTTCACAACAAATATTTCATTAATAAATAGATATTCATGCTTGTGAATCTTCTCTCTAGTAAGTGCTAAAATAAGAGATGTTGATATTCTATACCAAAAATGATATTATATACCAAAAATGAAGTAATCTAGGCTGCCATTAGACATGTATTCATAAACCAATACTTTTTCTTGGTTCTGAATGCAACAACCTAGAAGTTTTACAAGATTCCTGTGCTGAAGTTTTACAATTAGTTTGACTTCATTTACAAACTCGGTTATTCCTTGTCCTGAATTCTTTGAAAATCTCTTTACAGCAATCTCGAGTCCACTGAATAATTTTCCCTGCAAATCACATTCATCTAAGTGTTAGCAAAACAAAATTTTAATGATTCATTTTTCTTATGTATTTCATGTAAACAAGATATTACAACTTATAGGATTTACATTTTGGCTTTTCATCTCAAAGATATAATGTCTCCAATTATTACAAATCATGACACTATAATGATCATTAACATCCCAAACATAACACACTAAAGTCCAGAATTTTGCTCTCCTAAAACATAAAATTATAACTACTCATCATGAAATCTACCATACATAGTAACTCCCAGATTTAAGTTTACCTAATAAAATGCCCCTGTAAACTTCAATGCTTCTTCCATCCTTCATTATGATCAACTTTTGTAGTTATTGAATCACAAACTAGTAATGGCTTTGTAAATAATTTTGCAATTTGATCTCGACTTCCCATGAGCTCCATCTCCACACTACCTTCCTTCACTTGTTCTCGGATGAAACGAAATCTAACATCAATATGCTTGCTCCTCTCATGGTTGACTAGGTTCTTGGCCAACTCAATGGCTGACTTGTTATATACTAGAATTATAGTCTCACTTTCTTGTTTCTACTCCAATTTTCATAGAAGAATTATAAGCCATACTTCATGACAAAAACTCAATGATGTTTCTACATACTCGGCTTCACATGTTGACAACTTCAGGGTTGCTGCTTTGAGAGCCAACTTAACATCATGTTGCCCATGAGAAATATATAACTGAATATGCTTTTCTGATCATCTACATCTATATACAATTGTCTAAGTACCCTACTAGTCGGTAGTTGTTTGACCTAATGTAGTATAAGCGAGTGATATTTTCCCCGAACATACCTCAATATCCTTTTCAGCATTTTCCATTGTGTGTAGCTCGACAAGTCCATATATCGACTTACTATTCCAATGCTTAGTTGTAAGTCCGACCTTGTACTTGTTAAGTAACAAAGGCTGACAAGAAAACTTCGATACTTACGAGCATCTATGTGGTCTCTACCATCAAAATTTGAGAGGTTTGTTCACGGTTCCATTGGGGTTGAAATTAGGTAATAGGTTGTCATCTTGAACATGCTCAAGATATCTTCGACATACCTTTCTTGAGACAAAAGAATATCGGTCTCAATTTGTTTGACTTTGAATGAGAAAATACTTCATATGTCTCAAGTCAATCATTTCAAATTCTTTTTCAATGACACTTTTGAACTTCTGAATCATATTTAGATTGTTTCCCATGAAAATAATATCATTATCGAAAGAGAAGTGAACATTACATTACCTTCATGTTTCTTTATGTATAGGACATGTTCATACGAACATTGTTCGTATTTGTTCTTCTTGAAGTAAGTATCAATGCCATCATTCCACACTCGAGGAGCTTGTTTGAGTCCATATATTGCCTTCTTCAATCTCAACACTTTCTTTTATTCTCCTTTCTCATATACCCGAGTGGTTGTTCAATATAAACTTCTTTCTTCAAGACTCCGTTCAAAAATGTCGATTTCACGCTCATTTGAAATATCGACCATCTATACTAACTTGCTAATAAAATTAGTAGCTAAATAGTCACCATTCTTGTGATTGGTGAAAACACCTCAACATAGTCTACTCCCTCATTCTGTTTATAAATATTTTGCAACAAGTCAGGCTTTGTATCGTCTATCTCACCTTTAGCGTTCATCTTCCTTTTTTATACCTATGGGCCAAGATTTTTTTGGGAGATCAAACAACTCCCACATGTTGTTGTGCTCCATTGCACGTATCTCATTATCCATTAAAACATGCCATTTCCCATCTTGAATAGTCTTTTCAAAAGTTATGTTCTGTATATCTGCCAAAAGACAAAGAATATATATACTTCTTCAGTAGACTCACAATAATCTTACAAAGTCTACATTCTAGACAATCGTGGTTCATCCTCATCATCAGTTTCCAAATTTGCTATAGTTGGTGGTATAACAATTGACGTGCTAGTCTTTCACCATCGTCTTACTAGCACCTTCTAGTTTATTGGGTAAAATATTTGGTAAGCTTTATCATTCTCATCACATCGAAGAAACACAAGCTTCTTTCACTTGTCTTCAAGTTTTGTTATTTATGGAGTCAATATGCGACCATATGCCATGTTGTCGAACACATTGAGATGAGACACACTCGACATCTATCCACTTCATATTTCTTGTGGTGTATTTTTATTCAACTCTACATGTGGACACCTATTCTGCACATAAATAGCACATTGCACGACTTCTTCCCATAATTTCATCGGCATATTCTTACTTTTCAACATTGTTAGAACCATAGATAGAATTGTTCAATTCTTCCTTTCCATTACTCCATTGTGTTGTGGTGAGTATGGTGTTGTTAAAAGTCTTTTTATGCCATGCTCTTCATAATACTTCACAAACATGACTGACATGAATCCTCTTTCCCTATCAGACCGAACAACTTTAATATGATTGCCTGTCTCCTTTAAAACCATCACTTTGAATTTCTTGAATGTCTCAAACACTTTAAATGTTTCTTTCAAGAAGTATACCCCTGATTTTCTTGAAAAATTGTCAACAAACAAACAAAATACCTTTTACCACTAGGGGTAATCAATCCAGACACATTAGTATGTATTAGACCGAGTTGCTCCCTTGCTTGGTTCTTGACACTTCTCATGAATATTATCCTCGACTGTGTATCGAGTACACATTCTTCACAAAACTTCACCATCTCGGTCAGTCCACCAAAGTCTAGGTGGCCAAACTTAAAGTGCGCATCATTGTTTCATATTCCACATTAAGTTTGAAGCAACTCAAGGACAATCTTCAAATCTAGTTTTTACATCCGGTTTCCCTCATTTGTACTCAGGTAGTCAAACATCCTAATTGTCCTTCAATTGCAATACTTGATTTTTCATTAAAATCGAGTGACCCTTCTCCATTAGTTGCCCCATGTTAAGAATATTACTTTTGAGATCGGTACATCTCAAAATCTCTCTAACTCAACCATCCTTCTTTGAGTATCAAATTATTCCTAAGCTATTACTACATTCTTTGAATCTGCCCCAAAGGCCATATGTCTAGCATCAACCTTAGGAAGGTCTTGGAAACACTCATGGTTGGTCGCTCTTGTGTCAAGGTACCACATCGAGTTGATTGAATAACTTGGTTGCAATACCAAGTTTAATAGCTAGTTGTTTTGTCGAAAATGTTGATAAATTTGAGATCAGTCCTCGAGCTATGTGACATCATCAACACATTGACCTCATTTTCTTTGACTTTCTCTATGAGAGAGTTGGTTGCCTCATCTTTCCTATTTTGAGATCAACACTCTTTTTTCAAAGTGACCGACCTTGCCACAATTGTAAAATTTGTCTGCTTTACAATCATTTGAATATTGATCGTGTTTACCACATTTGAAGCACTCAATGTTTGAGGTGCTTGATTGACCGCCTCTCAATCAACCTCTTTGTCCCTACCAATTTTTTTGGCTAGATTGCCTTCTCTCTTCCTCCTATCCTCCACGACCTTGGCCATCGTGACCATTTCTTCCTCGTGTCCTCCACGACCTCCACCTCCCAAGCCTTTTCGTATACTTTAAGTTTTCTAAGTGACATGCCTTCTCCTCTTTGATTTTTGGTTTTCACTAAAGTGCGTGTTCAAAATACTCCACCTTCTTCTTCTTCTTTTGTTGCTCGTGCACCTCAAGGGATCTGACAAGGACTTCAATCGTGAGCGTTATAGGTCCTTGGACTCCTTAATCGTGCACATCACATTCTCGAAGTTGTTGTTCAACGACCTCAAAATCTTCTTCACAATTTGGCTAGCAGGCAACGCATGTCTGTTTTTGTCAAGTTGGTTTGTCACGTTTCAACCCGAGTAATGTACTTAGCTACTCCCTTAGTCTGATTCAGTGTCATGCTTTGCAACTCTCTTATGAGTTTTTTAAGCCTCTCACCTACTCCACTTGGTCATCTTCCCTATACACCTTTTCCACTAAGTCCCACATTTCTTTTGAAAGTTTTGGATTTTCAGTCTTCTAAAGTCGGACATCTCTGCAGCTTGGTTTAGGATGTACAAGGTTGCATTGTCATTTATACGCACTTTTTGTAATGAATTCATATGGCCATTTGACCAATTCGTGGTGCTTTTTGGTTCTACTTGACCATTTTCCACCACCTTCCAATTTTCTTGGGAGCCATGGAGAGCTTTCATCTTAAGACTCGAATTGTCATAATTGATCACCTTCGTCAACTTGGGCAAGGATACACCTTTTATTATACTAGCCTTTTCTCACTCTCTTTTTTTCACTCAAACATTCAAGTTAACTGCTCTGATATTACATTTTAGCAAAACAAACTTTTGATGAATAATATGATTGACTTTTCTTGTGTATTTTATGTAAATAAAACATTACAATTTATATGACTAACATTTTGGCTTTTCATCTCCAAGCCATAATGTCTCCAATTGTTACAAAACATGACACTATAATGACCATTAACATCCTAGACATAACATACTAGAGTCTAAATTATCAAAATATAACAACTAATAAACTTTGCCGCACATAGTAACTCTCATATTTAAGTTTACTTAACACCGAGTAGAAACTCTTTTAAAATTATTCTCTAGTTGTTTTTGTTTCCAACAATTTGATTTATAGTATCAATAATTCTCTAATATTATTCTAGTATTGAAATTCGCCAAAAGGAAACATTGAATTACCCGATATACAGGTCCGAAACCACCTTCTCCAATTTGGTTCATCTCTGAGAAGTTATCAGTGGCAGATGTAATTGCTGACAAATCGAATAATGGGAGATCCAAATCGTCCACATATGTTTCAAAGTTATTTTTTGGCTTTGACTTTTCTAAAAAAGAATAGAATTAATTAGAAATTTATGGAAAGAAAATTAAACTAACTAAGATACATATTATATTCATTTATGCAGAAAAAAGACATTACATTTGTTCAGATAAAAAGAAATGATAATGTTGTGCTTTTCTTCTTTAACTGGTATAAGTTTTTAAAATCGAAAACTACCAAAGGGAACAAAATTGGTTGACCATTCCAATGGGTCATCAAACAAAATATTCACATGAATGTTAATTCACTTGTTACTATTTGAGGTGTTGAAAGGAACGGTTGATGAGATAAAGAAAATGTACAAATAGAATGTGAAAGTAATAGAGTCGGAAGTAGTATATTTTGTAATTGTGAGTGACTATATTAGATGTTGTCTTTCATACTTCAAATTTTTGTGTATATGGATATGTATAAACCATAGATTATTCTAGAAATTACTCGCTAGAATTTATATAGAATATTTTTGATTTTTTTCTATTTTTGACTTTTTTATGATGTTCTAGAATTTTAATGACATTTTAATACTTTTATTTTAAGATTTATATATTTTTCTACGATTTGCATTATACTATAATATTTCTTTTAAATTTATCTTTTACTGTTCTATATATATATATAATTTCCCATCTCTTTTATTAAATTTATCAGATATTTTAATTCAGTGGATTCACTTTTACTTTTTCATTTTACACATTTTCTGCTTCCACAAATCCAGTACAATGAACTATTAAGCCTATTTTTGAGTTAGAGAAAAGGAAAATTGCTTTACCATTACTGTTCCTCCTGAACCTGCAGATGAAATAAATACCAAGTGAAAGCATCCCTGAAGCCACAGTGATGCTGCTTACAAGTATTATTTTATACTTCCTCGGTGTGTCGATAGCATCTTCTTGACGGTTGAATTTGATCAAACAAAATAACAACTGGTAAATTCCTTTTTCAAGGTCCAAACATAAATTCCCAAAGACAAATTGAAACTGTGATCAGAAAAACAAGAAAAGGTGTAGCTGGAAAAGTGAACGAAGCAGTTACCTAATTCTGACTTTGGCACCCGGATATATAAATTCTGCCCATATGTAGCATTTGAATACCGTATGATGTCAATTAAATCACCAAACCACATCACGCAACCACTTCCTGATCCACTAATATTATAATTTGTATATGCCCTGCAGGAACAATTATTGAAGCACGTCCTTGAGCATTGCGCTAGATCAATACTCTTATCCACAAAGGTATGTTCGGTATCCGGTACTTTCAAGCCTTCCACAAGGACAAACCCATCATTCTTGCAATTCAAAGCATGTTTAAGAACACATCCTTGAGACCACCCCGTTACGTTCCAGTTTTTAGGAGACTTTGGCTCGAACCCTTTTAAGCATTTACACATTGGTGATCCAGAAGGGGAGCAATATGCATTGGCTCCACATAAGCCATATTTGTCACAGATGTCTGCTGGCATGGTTGAATAAGGTTGCCATGATTCACTACCCTTTAGCCACACATAACGAGGACGTTGTTGCAAGGTTTGGTTAATGACCACAGTTGATATTAGGCCTGTAGTCGTGATGGTCCATGTGTAATAAACCTCTTCCTTGTTGGAGACATACTCAAAACTGTAAAACTTATTAGGCCGTAGATCTGGCTGGCCACTGAAGCGCAATCCATTCCATGGTCCAACTCTGTAGAACTTTTTGGTTCCCTTCATGATATAGGTATCAGGATAAGGATACAGTTTAATGCCCCATGATAAGTCTCCTGGTGTTGGATCATCGTAACTCTTCCAAGCTACGAGACGAGTAGAAAGATTTCTTTTGATGTTCCATCCAATCTTCATTCCAGATAACATTGTATTAGAAGGGTAATCAAAGCTTTGCCACAAGTATGCATCTGCATTTGCCTCACCTGATCCCTTATTACAAGATTACCAGAGTCCAAAAGCACTGCAACCGGATTCTGTGCATAGTTTACAGAACTAGTGCACCAAACAACCATGTTGTTGTGTGTAAGGACCAAGTTGCCAGAACTGTTTAGTTTCAAGATGGCGGAGGAATCATTGATAGGACTGGCACCGTTTGCAACCCAAACAACGTTTTGAATCGGAATATTCTTATACCGAATCCCGAGATAGATTTTGTTGGGGTTTCCAAGATTGAAGAAACCAAACTCAAAGGTTCCAAGTGGGTAAGAAACTACGGTCTTTCCATAACTGAGGGACTGGGACTGCGAAATGGATGATGCGCTTTCTACTGCGGAAACAAGAGAAGGGATAAAAAATACAAGTATGAGACTCATCAGAGTAAGAAGAATGAACTTCATTGAGTACTAAGCCTGAGAGTTAGAGCTCACGCTGAAGACTAAGAAAACTGAATTCATAAAAATTTATTAGACAGTGGTTTGGTTCTTGACAATGAGTGACAATAACCTCAATGAAAATGTTCTATGATTTTCAGTAGAATTTTCTGTGGACTCCTGTATTTCTTGTTCTACGGGTTTTCTTTGCTTCACTTTCGCACAATGTGGCTAGAAGGACCACAGTGTCTAGTATTGTCAATTGTTCTCATTCACTCTCCGGTGTTTAAATAACTAGACGAGACTTCTATACAAGACTAAGATAGAAAGTTCAACAATTTTGATGTGTATACGAGGAACAACTTGCGATATTGGTCCACAACTCACCTATCTATCATAAATAGTATATGTTCAATGGCTAGCACATGTCTTTGAAAATATTCTGAAATAAATATCTATTTTTTTAAAATCAGGAAATAATATAACGTTCGCACTAAAACAAGAGAGGTTTAGTATATCTATTTTTATGATCAAATTAGGCCACATGACAACATAGATATACTAGATGTAAAATATATGATATTTTACGGTAGATTTACACAAGAAATAAAACGTATATATTTTTACGGAACAACTATGCCAAAGGTTAACCTCAGGAAAATAGTCTAGGTTTTGAGTAGCTGCTCTTATGCGTACTTCGTAAATGTGAGTGAATATAGAGAGGGACATCCCAACAATAAGAATGAAAAATTAATATTGCATAATGAATTTGTGTGCAGAGTGAAGTAGTTGAGAAAACTAAGAATGATTTAGTGTGTGTGAGCTGGAGATAGTGGCGCCTGGCATGTGCCTTTTAGAGGGACCCTTGCACTGCTCACACTTGTACCCTCATTCATAACAAAATATCATGATTGGTGCAACCTCTTAGAATTCTGGCACAACCTCTTTAATGTTTTCTTGACTCTTTTTTCTTAATCTCTAAAGGAACAATTACGTTTTTTCATCCTTGCCTATTTGTGAAGGAACTCACAAAATTCTTTATGCAAATTCTGCTTTCTTCCTTAGAAATGTTGAAGTCTGAAAACAAATTATGGAGTGAGTCCATGGATTATCAGTGTTAGATATTCCTTTTGTTTTTGAGTTGTATAATCTTTATCTGTCTTTAGTAAAATAATTATGACATTTTTGTTTAATAACTTACCTACTTGGTTAATCTTACAATCTTATTATGTATAGAAGCTATATAACTAATCTCGGGGTTCAGGTGGTCACTCAATAGGACTATGGTGAGGTGCCGTTTCTTCAGAACAAGGATTTATAACCAAAGCTACATCGACCCGACATTTGTCCTATCTCTGTGATGTAAAATGTGAAGTTTTTATTACAAAGGCATGTGGAAATGATACATTTGAGCCATATTGTTACAATATTTTATTGTACGATTTTTCTAAATATCCTATCTCTGAAAACTAACACTAGTTGTTTACACCTCAACACACAATGTTCTTCCACCTGTACCTTGTGAATATTACCTATTTTTCTTATCTCAGTGACGTTTATGCTTATATGTATATTTAGCTCTTGAGATAAACTTTATGCACTACTTACTACAAGAGTCACTCCAACTAGCTGCCATAAATAAGCGTCCGCTTGAAATGAGATCTATTCGGGTCCTATTTGCATCCATCAAACGACTCTATAACGTGATAAAACAAAAATAAAAATTTTAGAGATGGTCAAATAGATGTTAGACTGATGCTAAAAATTGAAAAATAAAAAAAGTAATAATAACTATTTAGCAAAATATTGGAAAATACAAATAAAAACTAAAATAATATTTTTATTACATAATCATATTCAAGTGTCGGTTTAACCAACAAAAGCTGATTATAAATAGTATAATATAAATAAAATAAAATAAAAAATACTTTTGCTGCGTTTAAACAAATTTATTTTTTATATATTATGAGCTAAGTAACGTGGGAGTGACAAAAAATCCAATGTATGAGTTAGGTTCGGAAAGAAAGTTGAGGAGGTTATGTTCTTATATATTGTACCCACTCTTTCTACACTTCTCTTCTTATATAGTGTTATTTAGGATTTATTTTGTTGTAAGGCTTTATTCCTAATATGCTGTCTGTATTTTTAAGGTGAACTTATTCTTTCTTAATTATGAATTTCTTTCTCTTGATAATCAATACATCTCATTTTCAATATGCTACAATGAAAATTATGATTTATCTACCAATCATTACAAATGGACATTACTTACCGATTATAATTTGTAGATAATAAATAAAATAAAATAAAAATAATTTTTAGTAATAATAATCTTATTTTTCTTATTTCCTAAACAACTAATTTAAATATATAATATGACATAACTAAACATTTTTTAAATAAAAAAGTAAACAAAATAGAAAAATATAAGAAAAATATTTTTATAGTAAAAATGAGTTTTCAAAAGATAAACACAAAAAAAACATAGAAACAACTTTTATGATTAAGAATGTAAGGTCCACTACTTTATTCTGCCCTAATTTGAAGGGGCTGCCCAAATCGGTTGGACCTAGGGCTGGCCCATAAGGAGGCAAGAACTCTAAACCAGCTAACACCCTCTCATTCCTCTCACTTTCAGAAATCTGTCCTCTTCATTCTCTCTTAGAACATCAACGCTTCTTTGCTAGGGTTTAATTCCTTATCCTCTCCAAGCAAGCTCAAACTTTTCCACTCCATGTAAGTTGCTTCTAGGCTCATAGTAGTTCCCTTCTAGCTTTATTTTCGTATTTCCTTGGGGACTCACCTCAATAACCCTGTTCTGTTCTGTTTCACTGTTTTTCCAGCTCACGAAGTTGTCCCCGGAGCTGTGGTGCTCACTGTTGGGTATACGAGTCACTTGGACTAGCCCTTTCCAAGTAATGGAAGCTAGGGTTCCTTGAGTTTTGTACCATCTGGCTGATTTTATTGGTGAATCGTGTTTTAAATGCCTTATTGATGTCTTGTGTGCATGAAATCTGAGTTGGGTATGTCTTTACTGTGTTTTGGAATGTTACTCGCGTGAAAAATAGGAGAGACCTATTAAACTCGACTAGGCGAGTGTATCTTTCGCCCAAACGAGGAGCTCTCGCCTAAACGAGGAGCTCTCGCCTAAGCGAGGTTAACAGTGGCTCGCCCTCTCCTCTGTTTTGAGTTGTCGCCTGAGCGAAGGCCTCTCGCCTGAGCGAGAGCAATCTCGCCTGAGCGAGATGGGCTAGCTTGAGTGAGAATTCGAGGTGCTCATTGCTCGAGAACTCGCCAAGCGAGAGGTTTTAGCTTGAGCGAGTGATCTCTCTTGCTGAGCGAGAGTTGCTAGTTTGAGCGAGATTGACAATAGTGAGTTTGGGGGATCATATATTTCTATTGTTGTAGTTGTTGATTGCTTGATTTACTTGACTAGTTCCATTCAAAGTATGAAACATATGGATATGCATGAAATCTTCGTTCTAGTATGGTTGACACATGTTCGATTGGATTTATTAAGTTAGTAGCATGAGAAACACAAATATGCATGAGTGATATGGTTCATGGGTTGTGAATGATAAGTTTGATATGATCTTGGTATGTGACTTGAATGGGATGGTTGGTTATCAAAGTGACATGGTTATGGCATGATGAAGGATTCTATATTGGTTAATGGAAGCATGAATTGTATGTGGTTAGGGCGTAATTCCATGAGCCTCTAGGTGAGACCTTCTGGTGGTGCCTCAATTGGTTGGGACGTAATTCCATGACCCCTGTTAGTGAGAGTTCATGGTGATTCTCCATCTATATAATTTAGTAAGGATTCAAGGTAAGGTTGCATCCTAACACTC
>Ga0099822_1005397_pt1 | contig 16684 bp, 9 predicted proteins | sample CowpeawhiteBW_FD_76839 | JGI IMG/M metagenome (GOLD analysis project Ga0099822, IMG submission 76839) | Root nodule microbial communities of legume samples collected from California USA - Cow pea white BW | ecosystem: Host-associated > Plants > Roots > Nodule | place: USA: California | collected...
TATTATTAATGATAATTATTATTGTTATATATAAATATATAATTATTTATTATATATAATAAATTATAATAATAAATAATAATATATTTATCTATATATAATAATAATAATAATTAATAATATGTATATATAATTAATAATATATATAATAATTATTAAAAAAAATATGATTGTAAACATTAATTCACATAAATAGTTTAGTGGTTTTATTTTATTTTATTATATATATATATATATATATATATATATATATATATATATATATTATGTATCTACTCAAATCTCTGCTGTTTAGGAAGATGAAATTAGAAGGTTATTTTCTAAATCCGTTTCTGCATTCTCTTTCAAATTGGTACATATGAACATGAATTCACTCAACAATTTGTCGCAGCAAATTTGTGGTAAATGTACCATTAGCAAAAGCGAACACAATAAGGGTATGTTAACTTGAGACTTCTACCTTAAAATTGATTATGGTAAGTCCAAATTAGTTTTGGTATAGTTTTTAATGCAATGTCCTATCCAATGGATTTTAGACATTGTTCGACAATGCTTATTAAATCAAATGTACAAGAAAAATTAACAAAAAGTTGAAAATTATATTGGAAGTTAATAAATATATAAATTTTCTAAGGAGTTGCTTCTATTATATATCCTTGGATTTTTAGATGGAATGATATTTAGATAGTTATAACTTGGGGAAGATTTATTTTAGTTGGATTTGAGGTAATGTTATAGTTTTGGGTTGAGGGAGATAAGGTGAATTCAACATATAGAGAAGAGATTATTTGTGACGAGAAAAAACAAATCTTCCTATTAATAGAAAAAGAAAATAGAAAACTCTCAAGAACTTGGTTAAGTTTATAATTAACGAATGTTGTATTTACATATCTTACTGCAAAGTGACCAGAAATGTATCAAATTTTGCGAAAATATTATTGAATTTTTCCAAGTTATAAAAATCTTAATTGAATAAACCGGATTTCATTATTCTTGTTAAAAAAACATATCACAAGATTTATATATGTCTTTTGATTTTTTTTTGATGGAATTTTGCAGGACTTTTTTATTAATAAAATCGTATAAAATTCTAATCAAATCATTTTGTCATGATCTTATTTAATTATTTAATTCCAACAGAGACAAAAAAATTAATAAAAAAAAGTGATTAAGTGAATGCTGAATGGGAAAGATAAGGTACGGAAAGATTCTTTTTTTGTGCAAGAATGTGTTTTTTTCTCTCCACACAACACTTCTAAATTCCACAATCAATGATTTCATTCTATTGATTGTAGATTGTTTTTGATGAGACAACTACTCCAACAAGCAATCAACCAAAAACGACAGCATTAGAGTTTAATCCGTCTGAAACAACCACCAAACCAAACAAACAATAATTCAAATGCCTATTTCTCATGTTATCGTGTTCTTGTTGTTAGTTACTCCTTCCCTTTAAGATGGTTCAAGGATTCCTTTTCAGAAATACAGAAAGTTAATAACTTTAATAAAAGATCTTAAAAAAATGCACACTTTGAAAAGGAAGGGATGCATTAATATTTTTCTGTGACAACCACCGTTCTTATTACTGCTCCAGTTCCATATAAGCACGTAGTGGTTTCCAGCACACACACAGCTTGATTACTACTTTTGAGTGTTTCCTTTCAACATGGTGAATCCCACTGTGCCTTGGAAGGCCCCTGGTGAGTTTTGAGTTTCTGGGTTATCTTTTGTTTATGTGATCCCTTTGAAAAATTTAAACTTTATTGGTACTTAAAGAAGTTTAGCCTTTTCAGTTGAATTATTTTAGTGTAATGTAATGCTGTTATTTCCTCTCCTATATCTTTTTACTTAGTTTCTTTATTGGGGTGTGACAGAGATTGAAAATGACGACGATCTTAGAGTTCATGTGTTCTCTTCATCATCCGAGGTGAGATTAGTTTTAAGCTTTTCTTTCTGTGCCATCTTAACTTCTTCAGGTTATTCTATAAATGAACAGATTATTATGTAGTTAAATTGATTAATCTTTGTGTGGAAGAACCGGAAATCATCTATTGTTTCACCATTGGAGTTGGAAAACCAGATAAGGAAGAAAGTGGGGAGGATCAATTTTTTTATTTTATTTTCTGAATCTGCTTTTCAATTCTCCAGTATTTGCATAATAGTTGAATATACTATCAAAATCTCATGTCAGGAAAATTTTACTCTGGACAAATCTATACTTATCACATACTTTTGCCATCATTAATTCATAAAGTAATGTATTCTCCATTAAGCTTTGCAATTTCCATCGGATTACTGTGTTCAGTTGCTTGAAAAGCTTCATGAAAAATGGAGTGCAGTGGAGAAACAACCATACCCTGCTATGTATTCAAGTATTTTTGGAGGTATCACACTTGATCCAGCAATGATGGTAATCCCCCTCGATGATCACATGGTACACAGAGGGCATGGTGTGTTTGATACATCCATTGTTCTAGATGGGTAGGTAATGCTAATTTTTAGGTTACTCTATGCAACTCAATTACAATACTTGGATATTCATGTAACATAGCATTGAGTTTACCTTAAATTTTCAGAATTGTTTTGCATTTGAAACAAATATTTGTCTGATTTTGGCGTCTCTGATGTTTGTCCTCTCCAGATACCTCTATGAATTGGATGTTCACCTTGATAGATTCCTACTCTCAGCCTCAAAAGCAAAGATTTCATCTCCTTTTTCTCAATCAACACTTCGCAGCATTATCATACAACTGACTGCAGCATCAAAATGCAAGAAAGGAACTCTAAGATTTTGGCTGAGTGCAGGTCCTGGTGATTTTTTGCTGTCATCAGCAGGGTGTCCAACATCTGCATTTTATGCAGTAGTTATTGACGATGATTTTTCCCAACACAAAGAGGGAGTTAAAGTGATTACTTCAAACGTGCCAATGAAGCCTCCTCTATTTGCCACAGCTAAAAATGTGAATTATCTGCCAAATGTCCTTTCAGTGATGGAAGCTGAAGAGCAAGGAGCATCTTCTTCTGTATGGGTTGATGAGGAAGGTTACATTGCTGAAGGTCCAAATGTGAATGTTGCTTTCATAACTCAAGACAAAGAACTTGTCATGCCTCCCTTTGATAACATCCTACATGGTTGCACTGCAAAAAGGCTTCTTCAACTCGCACCCAAGTTGGTTGATCAAGGGCTTCTGAAAAGTGTAGAGACTAAAAAAATAACTGTGGAGGAAGCTAAAGCTGCTGCTGAAATGATGTATGTGGGAAGCACACTTCCTTTGTTGCCTATCATAGTGTGGGATGATCAACCCATTGGCAATGGTAAGTTGGTTCTAAGTATCGGTCTAAGTCACACATCGGATAAAATGAGAAAGTTAAGTATCATATAAAAAAATATATCCTCAAATCTATTATCTTAAAGTTTTGGATTAAAAAAGGTGTCAATTCCTTACGTAAGTTGGGTCCAGATACGAGAGTTTACAAATTAATTAACTTGAAACTATAAACATTATTTTCTACTTTTTCTGTTGCAAGTGTTTATGGACAAATGTATTCAAATAGGGCCTTAAAGCTAAGATCACTTGACTATTCCAAAAAATTACAAGACTTTTTGTGTTTAATCTTGACTGTTAGTAGTGATAAAAATTTACTTCTCTTTTTCCAATTTGCTCTTCTTTTTGTTCATTCAATTATATATGTTTGACAGGAAGTGTTGGAGAATTAACAATGCTACTTTCAAATTTGATGTGGGATGATATGGTAACTGGCCCTGGCACACAGAGAATACCTGTTCCTTACGTTTAGTGAACCTACAAACTCATCAAATCAAAGTCTGGTTGCAGAGATCTACGAAGAGGTTTATCTTTGTATTGCTTTATGTATTTTAAGTGTGAACACTGAAGAAGTGAAGCAGCAGCTATTTCCTGCTACAAAAAATTTATGTAGCAGATAAATAGTCCTTGAACTGTTTCACACTGTTGTATTGTACTGATATAATAATAACTTATTTTTCCCACATGCTTCAGTTGTGTACATGATTTCTTTTTCAGTATACTGCAACAGCAATATTGGCCCAAGTTTCTAAGCAGAGAAGTTCATTGTTTAATCTTACTTCAGATATGAATCAAACGTAAACTGTGTGAAGGAAAACTTCCTTTAATAGTTAGTTTGAATTAAACAAGGTCGGAAGCTAAAGAGCTAGAGAAGTAGTAGTCCACTCTAAAATCCTACACTTGAATTGATTTTAGATGAAAACAGATACAAAACATACAAGGGTGTGGCTTTTGTGTCCTTTTCTCTGTCCCTTTATTCTTTTGTTCTCTTGTGATCTATTTTTGAGGTTTGAAGTTTCAGATTCGCATTTTAAATGTGAAAATTTAAAATCGTTGCAAATAAGGTGGCATCTGAATCCTACTAAATCAATTATTACTACAAGAAAATTCTCGATTAGAAACTAATTTTAGTGACAAAAAATAATTAGTCACTATAGTGACGAATTTAAATACCAATTTACAAAATAAAAAATTATTAATTTCTAAAATAGTCATTATTATAAATAAATAATTATAATTGTTCACTAATTAATTAAATACCAATTTAGAGACTAAGTGATTTTGGTAATCAAAACTTAATTAGTGATCAATTTCCTTTGGTAGCCAAAATCATATTATTTAATTTTAAAGACTAATTATAGTTTTTTATTCATAATAGTGACTATTTTAATAACCAATAATTTTTTGTTTCGTAAATTAATATCTAAATTGGTTATTATAGTTACTAATCATCATTGGTCACTAAAATTAGTCACTATATAAATGTTTTCTTGTCGTGTATGCACTAAAATGGGATGGTTGCATTTGTACAAAATCTTAATATTAACATATAAGTATTGCTTATTTTAAATATCAGTCAACTAAAAATAGAATAAAATTTTAAATAAAAAGATTGTTATCTCTATTTAGCTTATATTTATCTTTTAATGCATTTTATCAGTATTATTTTAGCAGCCCAAGAAGTTTTACACTGTGACACTTATTTTAACGTGTTTTGACTAATGAGTTTTGAGAGACTAAATCTGTCAACATGTAGTTTAGGACTTTAGGTGAAATGTCTTTCACAAAAGCCTATCACAAATCCTATCGGTCCACTAGCAACCGAGGCATTTCAACTCAGACTGAAGAATCAACATGCTCGTTCAAACTTCACTTTCCATACAGATTCAATCAGTGCCAATATCTTTTTACTTGTGAAGGTCATTCGCAAACATATATAGTTATTAAACATGCAGGAACACACGTTAAAGTTGTTAAATTTATAGTTAAATATGTTTTTGGTCTTTTAACTTTTAGTGAAAAATAGAATTAGTCCATCCTCAAAACTTTGGCCCAATTTAATCCCCCAACTTTAGAAATGTGTGTATTTAGTCATTTTAACCAAATTGTGTTAAATTTATTTGACGTTTTAAATGTGTTTCATGATAGCATTTGCGTTGTTTACACCGTTTGATACATTTTCGCTTCAATGTTAGCAAAATGCGTTTGAAACGTTAAATAAACTTAATAAAATTTGGTTAAAAGGACTAAGTCCACATATTTGTAAAGTTGAATAACTAAATTTGGCAAAAGTTCTGAAGATGGATTAACTCCAATTTTCATTGAAAGTTAAGGGAGTAAAAACATATTTAACCCAAGCTTATATTTATAATATGAAATAATAATAATAGTAACACTAATACTTTAGACTAGAAATATAATAAAAGGAACTTAAAGAGATTAATTGTCTCTCAACTAATCTTTGTTGTTTATAAGACATTATACGGGAAACATTTAATGATACAAGAAAAAGGCTATATCTAGATAATTAATGATAATTGGTAAAAAACTCATAGGTGTGGCATATAGCAATTTTCCAATACAACTACTAAATACTTATATTTTACACATATTTTAATATGTCCCCTCAAACTAGAGTATACAAATTGTATATATTAAGCTTGAAACAAATAAATTCAATTTGGAGTCCTCTTAAGGATTTTGTGAACTCATCTACAAGTTGATTATTGAATATGACGAACTCAATATAAATTCCTTAGACAACTAAATAAAATTACAGGCAAGTCCTATGTGTTTAAACCTCTCATGAAAAACTCGATTGGAAGTAATGTGGAGAGCAACTTGCTTATCACAATACATCTTCATTTGTTCGATATCATAATTGTAGTTATTGAAGAAATCGTTTCACTCATACAATACAAGTTCACAAGTGAGAGATGTTATTGTCCTATATTCAGCTTCAACACTAGATCAAACAACCAAATTTTGTTTCTTACTTTTTCAAGAAATAATGTTTTCTCTAACAAAAACACCATATCCGCTAGTGAAGCGACTATACATGGGAGATCTTACCAAATCAGCATCATAATACCCAAAAATTTGGATATTCCCTTTATGATTTTACAAGCCTTATCCTAGAGCTTTATTGAGCTATCTTAAGATGTGGACGATAACATTTAAATGATTAATACATGGATTTTGCATAAAGTGACTAATAATACCAATTGCAAAAAGATAGATAAGGTATATTAATAGCGAGATAAGTTTCCCAACAAGTCTTTTATATCTCTTTCGGTTAGCAAGAGGTTCACCTTGATCTACCATTAATTTTTAATTTGGATCCATAGGACTATCAATTGGTTTATAGCCAGTCATGCTTATTTCTTTGATGATGTCTAAAACATATTTCCTTTGAGAAGTTGCATGGCTTTCTTTGACTAAGCCACTTCAATACCGAGAAAGTATTTTAAGACTTTCGAGATCTTTGGTTTGAAAGTGATTACATAAGTGTTTCTTTAGTTATGAGTTTCTAGTAGCATGATTTTTTGTTATAACTATGTCATCAACATACACAATTAATTAAACACATTTTCTAGGCAAGGTATGACAATAAAAACTGAACAATCTTCCTTATTTCATTTCATTCCAAAATTTTGAATCGGGTAATTGAATTTTCCAAACCAAGCACGAGAAAATTGCTTGAGACCATAAGACTGATGTAACTTACAAACCAAACCAAACTCCCTTAAGCAATAAAACTAAGAGGTTGCTCCTTGTAAACCTCCTCTTCATACACTTATGAAGACTCACCGTGTGATATTGAACCATTTATTAGAGTCATTAGTTAGAGGTGATAAGAGGAGGAGGAGATGGTCCAAGTGAAATAGGTTTATGAGAAGAATTTTAATTATTTGGAAATGTTAATCTCACAAAATCGACTTGTAAGACGAGGTTTGCACTCACTTATATACTATGAAATTGCCTTATCTCTAGTCAATGTGGGATCTCTAACACACCCTCCTCATGCTGAGGTATATACATCTCGAGCGTGAGACTAAACGTCAAATGATGGTTCGATAGTGGGTGGCACGATAGGTCCAACAAACAACAAATCTTAAATCTTATTAGGATAGGCTCAAACTCATGGCTTCGATACCATGTTAAAAAATAAACTTTAAGTCTAACATAATCCTACAAAATCGGTTGTAAGATGAGGTTTGCATCCACTTATATATTTTGAATTGGCCTTATCTTTAGTCGATGTGGGACTCCAACACACCCCACAAAATAGACCTTGTAGGGTTGAGTTAGACTTGAAATCCACTTCTTAACATGAGACGTTGGAACAATGTTAGAAGTATGATACACAAAGGCTCAATTAAATCCCTATAAGAAACCTATTGGACAAAGTTAACATCTTGTGTAGAAGAAGAAAATAAAGGATTTTCTTCAAAAATGGTGACACTTGCAGACATGTAATTGACATGTTTGTATCCACTTTGAGTAAGGAAGGCATATTAAAAGAAGGAATTCAACAACAATCAGAATTACAACAACAATCTACACACACAACAACTATTGCCAATTGTAAAAGACAACGAACAATGGTGGATGAAGAGTATGAGAAGGAGTGGAGAGCCTCGTAATCAAATTTGAACCAAAGAGATAAGGGTTGAAACAAGGAGAAGGATGTCCAATGATCCTTGTGAAGAAAATATAAAGTTATTCCAGTGAAGGGAAGGTGGCATGTGACCTTTACATGCTAAGCGTAATGGATGAAGATGGCACCCGTGGTGGCATAGTGGTCATAATAGAAAGAGGTGGTTAGTGACTGCACCAAAGTAAAATGGTGGCCAACGGTCGACAATGGCAGAACTAGTAGAGCGGATCAACCTTCTTTGTTATCAACTTAAGACTGAAAATATAATAAAAAGAGCTTAAGAAATTCATGATCTTTTTATTGATCTTTGTTATTTGGACAACTCCAACCATGATTTCGACGAAGGTCGGTGAGGCTCCGACAAAGTTCTGGTGAAGGTCTGGTAGCAACTCCGGTGGACAACAAACAAGAAGAAAGAACGGAAAGAACCACAAGTTGGGTGCATTGCAAGCAATCCCAATATTTAAAGAGAATGAGTGCACTTCAGACAACCCTAAAAGGATTGTAACTAAGATGGTAAAGAAAAGATGCAGAAGCTAGACTCCCAAGATCAAGAGTCATGATACCAACTTGAAAGAATTGATATGAGAGAAAAAAGATTTTATTTAATTGATTCATTTCAAACAGCACATCAACTTTTGTATATAGGAAATTCAAACCCTAAAGTATTAATTACATAAAATTTCTAGAACCTTCGAACAAGTTCTAACAACTTCTACTAATACATTTGATATCTTACCAATAACTTTCAGTATTGCATTTAATATCCAACTAACAAGGTCTTCAACATAAACGTCGCCGAACCCAAAGTCAACCATTCCAAAAGTTGAACTCTTTCCAACATTACAGCCTCCATATCTTGCTGCGATGAAGAAACAAAAACATGGAGCAAGCAGCAGCACTACCTCTTCAAGTTAAACACAGATAGCGAAAGCAAAGTAAATTTATTATAGCAAAGTTATAGTTGTTAGCGTGGTAAGTGCCACCAGTGAAGTCACGGTAATTTTGAAAGTCCAAGTCTAACGTTTTATCCATAACATCTTTAATGCATGTCTACTGTAGTTACCACTCACTATGTTATACATCCTACAGTTAAACAAAGTATAATAGATTTATATTGAACTCAAATTCTTCGTCAAAGGAAAAAGAAAACCCTTCTTTGACACGATGATTTAAGAGTTTTTCAAATGCTAGTAGAATGAAAAAGAATTGCCAGGACTTTATATTGTTATTAATGGTTACACAAAACGAAATGACAATACACAGCTGAACCAAACTTCTTTTTCACTTCACTTGATGTGTTTTTCAAAAAGTACATTTCTCTACATGTAGGTTGAGCAAAATAATAGTTTGCAAGTGTTTGCAAAGTAATGGTTGCTGAATTGAAAGTCACCATAAATATTTTACATGTATGTTAGGGTATTCTTAAAAAGAATTAGTTGTCATTTGTTCGACTATATATTAAGATAATTCGCCAAGTCTTTCCAATAGGCAAAATTGCTCCAACCAATGGAAACCTTAACAGTGAAGTAAATACATTTAGAAAATAAAATTCAAAAGATGAACTGTCAGAGGACAGAACTGTTGACTGTTCAAAGGGAACTACAATAACAATGAGATCTTTTACAATATAATTTGTGTATTTGCTTAGTATCCCACTTTGCAAATAGACAACTATTAGAAAATACAAATCAATGAATCTTTTACTATTTGCTTGTAACTTTGAAAACCCTCTAAATTATACAGCACTGCTGTCACTATTACTATGAGAAAAAAAATGAAGTAAAATAAATAATTATTAATAAACTAATAGAACATAGAAGAACAATTTCTTACAATAATATATGTACAATTAATCGGAAAAAAATGCATAAATAGAGACTAACACAAAATGATATCTTCTAACTCTCCTTAAGATGAGTTTAGATCTCGGGAGGTTTGGCCTTGCCATCTGTCAAACAAAGAACCAGATCATTCATAAGCATATTCAATGCAGTATAATGTGAATATAAAGAGAGAACGAGTGTTATGAAAAAGTGAACCATTACATAACTAGTACTACTTTTAAGAATAGTTATTAAAAGAAAAAATGTTAAAATGATAACTTCCACAAACCTTGAGAGAAGAAATCTTGCTAGTGGACTTAAATTGCTATTAGGATTATATTCCTTGCTTTGTTGTTTTTTCCTGTTATCAGCCTGTGCATTTCGGGTTTCTTCAGCGGACTTGGTCTTGCTGAATAGTTCCCCTGCTAGCCGCTGCAGGTCCTTCAATGAATCTTCCTTTGAACTGCACCACAAGAGAATGAGATGCATATACTTTTATTTTTTTGGTTTTTCTAAATAACTTGAACAGAAGGCAAACCTTGCCAATCGCTGAAGCAACTGTCTGAGAAGAGCTTCACAGGATTTAGGTTTTGAGCCCTCCATGTTTATTAAAGAATTGATAACTGCCCGCAAAACTGCCCCTTCTGGATCATCAGCAATGGCCTGCATAACAAACGCAGGCCATAACAATTTTTTCTAGTACCCAAAGAATAATATAGTAGTTTCTTCATATACAACTTCACTCTGGGGTTGTAATCTCAAGCCTTAGTACAATAAGTCATCATGTAGGAAATTAATAGTAATAATGAATTTTCAATAAAAGTAAAGCCTGTGTGCATTGTACTCAAAACTATAAATAATTAATATATGAAAGATTTAATTATGGAATATTGAGGAGCAATGCTAACAGTATAGGATGCTCTATTTGGATTTAAAACTTATTATGAACGAAAAAATGGAATATATGTACAAATTTACCTCTTTTAATGAAGGAACAAGTAAAGCAGATAATGGCACAGAGGATGACATTATTTTAGCACTTCCTTCATCATTATTAGCATGATGTGATCTTGACATGCCCCTGTGTGAATCATGTTCGCACGAAGTCTGAATAAGAAATCCCTAAAGAATGTATAAAGACATTTTTAACTCAGCAACAGAAAAGTTACTAGCTCCATTGCTGTGGATGTACCTTGAAGAATCAAAGCTGCTAGCCTTTCCATCTTTCTTGTCCTCCTGTCTATCATTGTTGATTTTTCCTCGGGCCAATCTTTCTCGAGAACCCACTTTCCTGAGCCCTCCTTGGATAGCAGCCTTTGCCTGTGAAGACAAACAGGTGGGAAAATAGTGCTTATAAGAAAAATATCAATTTGAATAAGTAATCACAAAGTTTCACAATACATTACAATTGAACAAAAAGAAATTTTTTTGGACACATGTGTTTAAGAAATAGTCTAAGAATGTACCACAAATAAATCTACTACATAACGGAACGAAACCTATACATAAGAAAGAGGGAGGCTCATGTGATCTAAATTAATCAACACGCAAGGGAAATTTATTTACAACTTGTATCATAGAAACAGAACCTCAGCAAGATTTGCCGAACTGTCTTCCATTGAGGAATTTGAATTTCTGTCATTAAGTCCTAGTCGAGACCTTAGTGGCTGTGGAGAACCAGGCTCATCATGCTGGCCACGTAAAACAACAGTCCCACTTGTAGAGGCATCATCAAAAGAAGAATGGCTGCTACTATACTACATTTAATTAAAATTCTCAGTTTGGGATTATACAGAACAGGTAGAAGAAATTATCAGATTGTAAAGTAACACAGCTTAAACATACTTGAGAGCTCTGGTCACCGAATACAGATGACCTTGACCCTTTTGGAGATCGAATAACAACAGTTCCTGATCCATTTCCGGATAATTCATCCTGCAAATTGAAATTTTCAGAAGGTCAAAGCTGTCCAGGTCGTTCAAAATGATAGTTCAACAAGTTAATAGGAACTCCATCAATACTTCATGATTGGCACATTTCAAATAACACTATCGAGATGAATTCTCCAAATAATTATACCACTACAGACAATTTAACTGCTGTTCATGCTGCTGAATGAGGAGAAACATTGGCTGTACAGAAAATTATCAGTTTCAGCTCAAATAAAGAAAGCTCATCAGATAATTATTTAGAGTTAACTGGTTAAGCATTCGATCATGCATTCAATGTTTTATAAAGATGTGGCCGCTAAATATATCATTCAATTGATTAGGTTAACGTATTTGACAAAGACGGACACGAAAAGTAAGTCATTTACATCTTCAGTGTGATTGTCCCGATGCTCAACATGGTGGGGAACTCGATCTCTTCCAGAGGAACTTTCAAGTGACTCACTAAGTGCCCTTCTATTAGCAGGTCCCCCTTGATAACCACTCTCAGGAGCTTTTCTTTGGGTTAACTGATTATGTGAAGCTTCAGCTTTCTTCTCTCTAAACTGAGGTGGTCGAGAAACATTACGAAAGGTTCCAGTACCCTGTGATCCACCAATATTGAAGTCCCATCCAGCACTTTTCAGGGTTTTACCCTGATCACTGCAAATTAGAAATAGTCCGTAAAAAATTCAATATGTAAACTAAAAACTAGTAGCCAACAGTTAACCTACCTGGATCGATTATTTTCTTCACCTCTGACATCTCTAGCCACTTTTACAGTATCTGATCCTTCCCCTATCCCTCTTGAGGCCTTTCTAGGTGTTTCCAGATCTTCTTCCTTTATTTGGTATTTTGGACGTTCTCTATAACATAATCACAAAGCATGATCATGTAAACCACAAGCTGGGAATAATACTTAATTTTAAATTTTTGATGGACAACATGCTAAAGTTGCATAGAAAAAGGATTTCAGAAATTAATTTTGTCTCATTATTTACTTTTTCCGAGATATAGTATTAGTTTAAGAAAATATAACATGAAAGAACAAAGGGCGGATGAAATTAATATGCAAAAGCAAAATTAGACACAATTACGTGTATGAAATATAGCGAGACCTTTATCAATGATTCACACCTTATTCTTTCTGCAAGCTTTGAACTCTTCCTAGCATTCCGAATAAAACGGTCCTTCAAAAGTTCCTTAGCACTTGGCCTCTGGAATTGAATCCATTAAAAGGGGGGGAATTAAGAGCCTGACAGAGAGAGATCAACTTCACCAGTTCGATTCCAAGCTAGTCTAAAAAGCTTCTAATTAGGGAAAACTAAATAATACATTACATCAAGTTGACATTTCAATAGGGAAAATATAAATCAATAGTTCTGTTATTCTTGTTACAGTAAACGAAATATTTCAGTAAATACTGTTTATTATTACCTTTTCCCCCAAAAAATTAAATGTTCTAGAAAAGCAGATTCAGTATAAAAAAGGAATATCATATGGGTGCTCTCGTACAATCCATAAATAAATCATTTCACTCAATTGGACTCATAAAGAAGAACCTTTTCATTACAACTATACCCAACAAAACTAAAGAAAATGAAATAATAAGTGTATGAAAAGCATTGACACTTGCCTCGGCAGGAACCTTCTTTAAGCACAATGCGACAAATTCTTTCATTGGACGGGAAAAGTGATCATCTAGCTGAAGAAAATGAGATTAAATGTCGACTGCTATGATGGAAAAAATAACATCCGGGTTTGAAAAAGCTCAAGAAACTTAAATGGTTCAAAACTAGAAAGTTTGACTAGATTGATACTAAAGAACACAACCTGTGGAGGATTCTCCCGGGGTATGATGAAAAGCACTCTCATCGGGTGAAGATCGGCTAGTGGAGGCTCCCCCTTTGCCATCTCAATAGCAGTGATTCCCAAAGACCAAATATCTGCCTGCATAAACAGAACACTCCTGTGACGATTCTAAGAAAACAATAATTAGCAGAAACTAAAATAAAGATGAAAAATAGAACCAAAGAGAAACAATACATAAAATATATAGAATAAATATATTACAACCTTTTCATTATATCCATCAGTATTCTGAATAACCTCAGGCGCCATCCAAAATGGCGTTCCTACAAATGTCTGTTATGATAAAAGAAATGTTAGCATATCCAGCCTAAGATGAAGAGTAATAATTTAGAATTCCAGGTAGTGTTTTTCAACCACACAAAGCCTTAAATGCAGTGAGGGTTATGACAGAAACATGCAGCCGATATAAGAAAAACTAGCAACTTGAAATTCAGAGTGCCCAACTCAAATTACACAAAATATCCTGCACCACAATTCCTCACTTTGGGAGTCTACACATTCAATTTGATTATCCAATTGGAAAAAAGAAATATTTTGTGCTCTTGAAAGGAGATTAAGAAGTTAATATTAAGATCATCAAGCATAAAATAACTTACATAAATTTTAATCTAAATATGAAAAAAATACTATATGAATAACCCATCCATGTTGAATTGACTTCAATGAAATATGTTTACCTTTCTCCTTGATATAGTCCTTGTTAACTGTGCAGAAACGCCAAAATCTGCTACCTGGTGACATTCCACTTGTATGTAAGTCCCCATCTCAAATTATTAAGTGCATCATTTTTCAGTGAAGTTCTATATAATAAACAAATTGGATATAACCTCTTTCAGTATATAACGTACCTTTACATCACCATTCTCAGACAATAAAATGTTTGCAGCTGCATAATAGACATGTAAATACTGTCAATTGTAAAGCTAATACAAAACAAAAAGAAACCCCATAACTACATACGGACAAGGAGAAAGAAATTCAAAGGGGATGGGGTTGTTGCTGACCTTTAAGGTCTCTGTGAATTTTCCCTTCACTGTGTAGATAATCAACAGCATGCAGCAAGTCACGTAGAATGCAAGCAATTGACATTTCATCAAGGGGATGACCTGCTTGGAGCTACAGAAGCAATACCAGAATTAACCTCACAGAAATAATACAACATACAAATCATATTGGAAATTATTGTCAGCAGATATAAATATGATAAACAGCGACAGAAAAACTGACTGTTCAAAATATGAACTTTTTTTTTTCTCGCTTTTAATGATAGAAAATTTAATAACCCGAAATGTACAAAGAAGGATAACAAAGCTCCCCAGAATAACCAATGAGATAAAAATATCGAAACAAAAAGTTATAAACATCCATACTCATGCAAACAAAATCAACCAGCGTATCCACAAATTCTGTTTCCATATACAAATAACAAGGTTATATTATAATCATACAAGAATTACAATGAAAACATCAAACTTCACACAAATATATAATATTATAGTCCAGTTTTATGCATATCATTTTCTTTGGTCTATTTGAGTCTAAAAATTGCACATCCCCTGCTGCTGCAAACTTCTAAAGGAATCTGAAACTTGGACGAGGATGGAGTACTGAGTAACAACCATTGACATTCCGATATATGCTGAATGTTTATACACGCTGGCAACTATTTTCTATAGTCAGAAATTATGCCCCAAGAATTCAAGTAATATTTTTTCTCTTAGTTCTCTGCAAAGAATTTGGTTGGCTTTTTATAAAGGATGGCATCTTATCCTCCTAAGTCCTAATTCTTGGCAATTTTCTTTGTCTTCAGATTCTCTTCTTTCATAAAAAAAGTAAAAAATATATCACAGTTCATGGATAAGCAGGGGAAGTTTCATTAAAGGATGATTCTGACATACATCAATTTCAATTTTCATGCACTGAACATATAGAAGCAATTGAAACAGAAGTAACCTACTAGATCAGCAACTGAACCACCAGCCATGTATTCCATTATTATCCAAAGTTTTGTTTGATTGAGATAGGCACCATAATACTCAGTAATGTATGGACATCGACATTGAGACAAAACAGCAATTTCCTGAAAAATAGTAAACTAAATCAAAACATGTTTATTTGAGTACAGAAAATGAAAGTACAAGTAATCTACAAAATCATTATACCTTCTGGATATCATCAATTTCATCCTCCCTGTCAAGTGACAAAAAGAGAGGAAATACAAATTAGGAAGTAGTGCGAAAGAAATGCATACAGATTCTGAATGCAACACAGCAATTATACGATGTTAATAAGATCTGTGATGAAATAGGGAGAGAAAACTAGTATGTCATAAAAAATAAAAAAAAAAACTAGAACAAACTTCCTTAGATATGGGTGCAGAATTGTGTTAATGGCACATTGAAACGTGGCTGGTGCATTCATTACTCAAAATGGCATCACAAAAAATTTACAATGTCCATGATGTGTCCGAAAAGCTGTCATCTGAATATTTGAATGCGAATTTGATGATGTTAGACTCTCAAATCCACTTTCAAAGAGAAAAAGAGCTCGGTGCAACTCATCAAGTAATTCCTCTATGACCGAGGATAGGTAATTTGTCAGGAATTTTTGCCTTATTCAATCCTCGGTAATCTATACAAAACTTCCAACTCACATCTTTTTTCTTGACTAAAATAAGTGGGCTGGAATAAGGGCAATTGTTAGGCCTGATGACCCCTTTATCTCAACATTTCCCCTACATATTTCTCAATCTCTGTTAGAAGTGGGCTTTAAGCCTAACTCAACCCCACAAAACCGGTTTTGTGGGGTTGAGTTAGGCTTAAAACTCACTTCTAACATGATATCAGAGCCAAGTTAGAGTCTATCCTAGCGAACTTTCTTGGACATTCTGTTCTACCCGATATCGGGCCGCTAACGGACCACCCACTAATTTCTTGTCTCACGTTGTGTTATGGAATCACCATCCCTTCTTCATGCACAATTTGGTCATCCCAGCCTTGCCAAACTGCAACAACTTGTCCCCAGCTTGTCCAAGTTATCTAGTTTGTCGTGTGAGTCTTGTCAATTAGGAAA